>Ga0114922_10001286_pt1 | contig 23994 bp, 26 predicted proteins | sample AartaG_FD_100975 | JGI IMG/M metagenome (GOLD analysis project Ga0114922, IMG submission 100975) | Deep subsurface microbial communities from Aarhus Bay to uncover new lineages of life (NeLLi) - Aarhus_00045 metaG | ecosystem: Environmental > Aquatic > Marine > Oceanic > Sediment | place... | reverse complement strand
TACTTCACTGGTGCATCCCATAAAGTTTCTCCGATCCTGTCCTGCCCCACCTCAGCTGCTGCATAATTTCGTGTTCCTATGCGGGGACTGTCGCCCAAAAAACTTATTATGTTTGTTTTACCTGAGATATTTATAGCTGCTGCAAAACGATCGGTTTGTGTTATTAATAATGATGTAGCATAACCTCCATAGCTTGTACCGTGCACACCAAGTTTATCTTTATCTGCCAGGCCCTTTTCAATCAGTTTATTGATACCTGAGCTAATCCCTTTTATCCATGCTTCGCCTGGATAACCTTCAATAAGGTTGACTGAAGGTTTAAAACCAAAATAACCAGCATTGGCAATCAGGTTCATTGAGTAACTGTACCCGTTATTAAAGAAATCTTCATAGATCTCACAGACCAGGGGATATTTTTTTTCGGGATCATAATCCACAGGATAATAGAGTATCCCATATAATTCCTTTCCATCTGCATCAAGGTATTTAACAAGCTCGCTCCTTGTAATCTTCTTATTTTCAATCCATGAATTAAGATCTGTAAGTTGTTTTATATTTTCAAATGCAGGATCCGAAACATAGAAATCCTCAGGCTTGTCTCCATCTGAAAGACTATAGAATAACTTGCTTCCGTCTTCTGACATCTGCCATGATGAATACAGGTTTGAGTCTTTGACAAGGTCCCTGAATTGCCTGGTTTCAAGATCATACTCCACAAGGCCTCTTTCCCATTTATTCATGGCCGAATAGCTCATGTACCATGAGCTTCCGTCCGGCTTCCAGTCGACTATCCTGAGCCTGGGACTCTCTTCCTCATCTTCAGGCAGTTCATACACAAGCTCCATATCTTTGGTATCAATATCGATCATCCAGTATCCTTTTTTTGTTGAAGCAAGCACATATTTGCCATCAGGGCTCCACCTCATAACTGAAAATTTTGCTTCCGAGGTATCTTTCTTAACTACTTCGGTTGTATCAGAGGATATCTTTACTGCTTCCTTATCAAACACTGATCTGATGAATACATGATCTGAATCACTATATGCATACTTTGTCTTCGTGTCATCCCAGCTGATATTGATCCTCTTTTCGGATTTTTCCTTAAGGGTATCCACCATTGATGGCGTATCCAGGTCTATCATATACAAACCATAATCAGTACCACCACGTCTGTCATAGCTGGTTTTTTTCGGAATAAATTCAACAAATACCATTTTATTACCTTCTTCTGAAAGGGTAATATTTGAATACCTGCTTTCCGGAAGTAATCGTTCAACACTTCCTGACCTGATATCCACTTTTACAGGGATTGAAAGTGAAGAATGGTTTTGTATCTCATCCCATTTGAGGAAGGGCCTTTTTGAGTCATATACTGTAATAGGTCCTACAGTTGCTTCCCTGAATAATGAATCACCTTTGTTCTTCCAGTTTTCTGACCTGAGAGAAAGAATAAGATATTCACCATCAGGTGTCCACTCAAGCAAAGAGTTGGAAGCTATATCAAGGTCTGTCTTCAACTTTATGCTTTTTGTCCTGCCATTTGCTGTATTATGTATATACAACCTGAACTCACCTTCTTCATATGCCAGGCATGCAAGATCGCTCCCTCCGGGGCTCCATTTTAAACCTCCCATTATCTTCCCCGTATCAAATATCATATCAGTTACATCTTCTTTTGTGTCAATAATCACAATCTCACTTGTATAGGGAGCTACATAATTTGGATCACCGTATCTTCCATGATCAATATTAAGGCGGTCTTTCCGTGCCCTTATGACGCCGGCTACCAGCTGGCCATCGCCAGTGATATCTAATGCGCTGAAAGATTTTATATTCAGGACATCCTGGCTTGTGAATGAAGTTTTCTGAGAAAAAACAATTAATGGGAATGAAACGATTACTGCAAGCAGGGTAATTTTTTTCATATAGGTCATTTATTTAATTAAATTTCGGATCAATATTTGTGCGTTAATTAATGTAAATTTAAGAATTTAGGATTATGGCAGGGAACCTTAATCCTTAATATTTGTTAATTACGAACTTTAGCAGTCTATTTCAGTATAAATTTGATAACTTTGAATGAATCAATGATTTAGATTTATACTATATTTTTCAAATTCGAGTATCTTTAATATGAGAACAATACTATTAATACTTATCCCCCTCATTGTAATATCATGCGCATCAAAGGTACCAATCCAGAATGCTCAGATTCAAAAGAAGGAAATTACCGGACAGGTAAGAACTGAAACAGGAAATCCGGTTAAGGGGGCCTTGCTCTTTGTTGATAGCACCCCAACTGTTAGTAAAACCAACAGGAAAGGGAATTATGATATAAAAATAAAACATGACACCGACATTATTGCTGTGTATTCAGAATCACACGGAAGCGAGGAAGCCCTGTACCTGGGACAGGATACCATAAATTTCGTCCTCTCTGGATCATATAATGCTACTGTAACCATTCCACAGGAAGAAGAGGAATATATTGATATAGGATACGGCAGGGTTAAGAGAGATAACTTAACCACAAGCGTTGGCAGCGTAAGTAAAGAAAAGATAAATCAACCTCATTACAATAACATTTATTCCATGATCCAGGGTGAAGTGCCGGGAGTTACTGTCTCAGGTGAAAGGATACTAATAAGAGGTATTCATTCCATTAATGCCAGCTCTGAGCCACTCTTCGTTGTGGATGGGGTCAGAGTAACTTCAATTTCATATATCAATCCAAGAGACGTTGAATCAATTAATATATTAAAAGGTGCCGCTGCATCAATATATGGTGTGAACGGTGCAAATGGTGTAATCCTGATAAATATGAAGAAAGCTGACAGGAAATAATTCAGATTTTCTTATTTATTAGATGTAAGTACCTGAATGCCCAAATAGTATATTCATAATTTTGAGTAAATTAGCATGCTAAAGTAATATTTAAATAATAAAGCCAAGAAGGTTAAAATTGTTCTCTTAATGATTATGTCTATTTTCATCATGAATAATGGTGAAGCACAAACAAATAATAGAAAAACCACTGTAACTGGTACAGTGATGACAAGCAGTGGTGTGCCTGTAGAAGGGGCCACATTTTTTATTGACGGTTCAAGAATTAACAGTCGATCGGACAGGGATGGTAAGTTCAAAATAAGAGTAAAAAATAATGTTAAGACAATAACCGTATTCTCATTGAACAACGGAGCTGCAGAAAAGGAATTTAACGGGCAGGACACTATTAATTTCGTACTAGGCAATAATGCTGTCGGGATACGCTTACCAGAGGAAGAAGTTGGTGAAAAAGTGGATATAGGATATGAGAGTGTCAGAAAAAAGGACTTGTCAACAAGTGTGGGCAGCGTTAACGAAGAAAAATATTAAAAAGAAGTATTACAATAACATATATGATATGATTGATGGGGAGGTATCCGGTGTGGAAGTTATTGGAAGGTCAATAAGAATAAGGGGGATAGGCTCAATTAATTCCGGAACAGAGCCTCTTTTTGTGGTTGATGGCTCTCCGGTGATGGATATATCATATATATATCCCATTCAGGTTGAATCAATTTCAGTCTTAAAGGGTGCATCAACAGCTATTTACGGATCAAGAGGATCAAATGGTGTTATAATTATTAAACTGAAAAAAGGACGCTGAAAAACAGTCAATGACAAAATATTAAATGAAAAGAAGAGATTTTCTGACAACTACTGCCCTCGGAACATTTGGCCTGAGCCTGAATGATATCTCGGTTGCCGGCAGCGCCGACAACAAACCTGCTGACAGCCGTAAGAAGATACTTATCTCAGGAGGAGGATTAAATAAATCTTTTATCACTTATCTTATTAAGCTCACCGGTAAAAAGAAACCGCGTTTATGTTTCCTGCCTACGGCAGCTGCTGATGATCCCAGGGTGGCAGTTTACTGGTATCAACTGTGTGCAGATCTTGATGTGGTACCATATGTCCAGAACATGTTCATCACAAGTTACTATATGAAAGAATCTTTTGAAGATGTTCTGCTATCAATGGATGGCATAATTGTGGGTGGTGGCAATACACTTAATATGCTTGCCATATGGAAAGCACAGGGTATAGATAAGGTTCTTTTCAAAGCCTGGGAAAAAGGAATAATCCTCTCCGGGGGTAGTGCCGGTTCATTATGCTGGTTCGAGGAAGGTACAACGGATTCAAGGCCAAAGGTGCTTACGAAAATAGAATGCCTGGGATTTCTTGAAGGGTCTCACTCTCCACATTATGATGGCGAAGAAGAACGAAGACCCAGGTATCATAATCTTATAAAATCAGGTGAACTGAAACCTGGCTATGCGGTGGATAATAATGCTGCAATCTTATTTATTGATAACAAAGTCAGCGAGGTAATTGCAAGCGATAATCATAGTAATGCATATTATGTCGAATTAGTAGATGGAGAGATAAAGGAAACAGTTCTCAAACCGGATAAAATCCTGTAACTAATTGAAATTTGAAATTAACTAACTGATCTATAGCCAAATATGAATAACAATACTGATAAAAAAATCAGGATTTTTGCCCCGGCAACAGTTTCCAATGTGGGAAGTGGTTTTGATATCATGGGATTTGCTATTGAAGGAACCGGTGATACCATCGAAATGGATTTACGAAACGACTCTTTGTTCATGATAGAAAACGACACGGGTGAAACCCTGCCTGCTGATCCGGATGAAAATGTTATTTATCCCGTAATTAAAGCACTCCAGGAAGAGCTTGGAATTGATATAGGTGTTAATATAAAATTTATCACAAAAATCAAACCCTGCAGTGGTATAGGATCAAGCGCTGCCAGCGCAGTGGCTGCTGCATATGGCTTTAACTATCTCCTGGGAAACCCCCTTATAAAAAAAGAGCTGATAAGATATGCAATGGAAGGTGAAAGAATGGTAAGTGGTGCCGGCCATGCAGATAATATTGCACCATGCATGCTCGGCGGTTTTATCATTATCAGGTCATACCGCCCGCTTGATATAATAGAAATACCCTACCCCGAGACTATTTATTGTACTGTGGTAGTACCCGATATTGCGATAAAAACTTCTGTTGGAAGATCTGTCCTTCAAAAATCACACTCATTAAAGAAGACAATAACACAAACAGGTAATGCAGCCGGACTGGTAGCAGGAATAATCATGGGGGATTTTGAACTTATCGGAAGATCATTGGTGGATGTAATAGCCGAACCAAAGCGCAAAGATATGATCCCGGGATTCGATGACGTGCGTAAGGCTGCTACTGGGGCCGGCGCATTGGGATGTAATATTTCAGGGTCCGGCCCGGCAGTCTTTGCCCTGTCAACAGACGCCGGAACAGCCAGGGAAGTAGGTGACGCCATGGTTGAAACATTTAAAAAGAATAAGCTCGGTTGCCAACTGTTCGTTTCACGTATCAGCAGGAAAGGTGTCTGTGAAATCTAATATCTTCATCCATGAAATTCGTAAGTAGCAGGAACAAGTCCCGCCTGTTCAGCCTGAAAGATACTGTTTATGCCGGCCTTCCACCTGACGGAGGTCTTTTTATGCCGGAAAAGTACCCTCCTCTATCCCTGAGAAATTACAGAAACCAGGAGCAGGAAATTTTTTCTGACATGGCTTTCAATCTCGCAAAACCATACCTTGAAGAAGATATGGATGACCATACCATAAGAAAAATAGTTACCGAGGCCTTTGATTTTGAAATTCCCCTCAAAAAGATAAAGGGAGATATCTATGCCCTCGAATTATTTCATGGCCCTACGCTGGCTTTTAAGGATGTTGGAGCGAGATTTATGGCAAAGGTGATGGCTGAACTAAACTGGGATAATGAAGATATAACTATCCTTGTAGCCACCTCAGGCGATACAGGTGGAGCTGTAGCATCCGGGTTTCACAGAATAGAGAATATTAAAGTGGTAGTGCTTTATCCCGCAGGCAAAGTGAGTAAATTCCAGGAAAAACAGTTTACTACACTGGGTGATAATATTGACTGCCTGGCTGTTGATGGTAGTTTTGATGATTGCCAGAGGCTGGTGAAGGAAGCGTTTATAGATAATGAACTCAGAAAAAAACGCAAACTGACATCTGCCAACTCAATAAATATTGGCAGATGGCTGCCCCAATCATTCTACTATAGCTGGGGTATGCTAAAGTGGGTAAAAGAAAATCCCAGCATATTACCGGTTGTATCTGTACCAAGCGGTAATTATGGCAACCTCACAGCAGGTATGCTGGCGTATGAATCGGGTATGCCATTTACGGGGTTTATTGCCGCTTCAAACATTAATAATACTATTCCCCTGTACCTGCGGTCAGGCGTCTTTGAAACCAAGGAATCTGTGCAGACTATAACCAATGCAATGGATGTAGGTAATCCTTCAAACTTCGAAAGGATGAAATATATTGGCGGGACATGGAAAAATATCAATAAACTTGTATCTGCTTATGAATTCCGAGACCAGGAAATACTTAAGTGTATAGAGAGGGTATATGATGAAACAGGTTATATCCTTGAACCACATAGTGCCACAGGATATATGGCGCTTGAAAAATCAAAACGTAAAGGCTTCTTTATAGCTACCGCTCACCCGGTGAAATTTCTTGATGTAATCCCAGAAAAGATCAGGGAACAGGTTGAGCTACCTTCTCATTTCAGCAAATTTGAGACTGAAGGGTCATCACTGGGCATGTCAAATAATTACTTTGATTTCAGGGAATATCTCTTGAAATAGCGATGAGCGATGAGACCGCCTTCGCTGGCGCGGGCCTCCGACCCGTGCCCGGCTATGGCGGACGAAGCAGTGAGAGATGAACCTAGCCCCGAGAACCCGGGACTCGGTTCCAATATTCCTGAAGAATCAAATACTTCGGTCACTTTGCTTCCTAAGTATAAAAAAAAACAAAAAAAATTTGGATTATTCAAAGACATGTATTAAGTTTGTATTGCAAACTATATTATATCACAATTTAAATAACATCGCCATGAAAAATAATTTTACCGGAAAAACACTTGAGAGAAATACCTACAGAATGATTTACCGTGATGGTATTTTTGATCTCGCATTTGGGTCAATGCTTATTATATACAGCATAAATATGTACCTGGATATTAATAATATTGACACATCATTATTTATGAGAATCCTGATAGTCCCGGTTGTTCTTATTTTTGCCGCAATAAAACTCTTCATTACCCAGAAAAGGATAGGATACGTGAAATTCAAACGAAGCAGGAACAGGAAAAAACTAATCAGTTTTATTATTGCAACAGCAGCCCTTGCATTTACAACAGTAATTTACATATTGGCTGCAGGTGGTAAAATGGATTCATCGACCCAAAATGAATGGGTTTCTCTTTTAATTGAATTTGTTTTCCTTGTGTCTGTTTTTTTCCTGTTGGCGTATTATACCGGTTATTATAAATTTTATATTATCGGGCTTGCCATGGGTTTTGGTGTACCTGTATCCATCTACCTTGAACCTTATCTTGGTACAAGGTATTACGGACTGGCATTGTTGTTTATCGTTGGGACAGTTCTTATAGTATTAGGTATAATACTATTAATCACTTTTTTAAATCAATTCCCCAAAAATCCCGATTATGAAGACTAATACAGACTTTTCAGTCATATCCGGTATCAACAAGCTTATACATGAACCGGCACGCATGGCAATTATCAGCCTGTTATCAGTAGTTGAAGAAGCCGATTTTATTTTTCTTATGAACAGTACCGGCCTTACACAGGGAAACCTTTCTTCACACCTTGCCAAACTGGAAGAAGCAGGATATGTTAAGATCGAAAAGACATTTAAAGGCAAACGACCGCATACTGTTGCCAGGCTTACAGATTCAGGTCAAAGAGAACTGGATCTTTACCTTAAAACTATAAAGGCATTCTTAAACTACTTCTGATATTGCATCGTAGGATTGAAGATTTAAGACTATAGATTTGAGATTTAAGAAATTCTTAAATCTTCAATCTTAAATCTTCAATCTTAATTCAGACCTTTCAATTTTTATTATCTCCCTGAAGCATTAACAGTGAACTCAAACTCTTCAGGAGGTTCCGCCCCCATAAGATGTCTGACAAAATAATCCCATCGTCGGCGCATCATGTATGGTTCATTACTGAAACCATGGCCCCTGTTGGGGAATAATATCAGGTCGAAGTCCTTGTTAGCAGCAATTAACTCATTAACAACCAGCAGAGTGTTATAATATGGCACATTGGTATCCATTGTCCCGTGAGCAAGCAATAATTTACCTTTAAGGTTGCCTGCCAGCAGCTGGTTTGCCTGGTTATCATAATTGGTGGCTCCATCAGGATATTCTTCCAGTAATCCCTGCCATTTTTCACCCCAGTCATCTTCATAGTTCCTGTTATCATGGTTACCTGCACAACTGACAGCCACCTTAAAGAAATCAGGATATCTCAGAATGGCATCGGTAGAAGCAAAACCTCCGCCTGAACTTCCATATATCCCCACCTTATCTATATCAATCCATTTATGTCTTTCGGCCAGTTGTTTCATCCCTGTAATCTGGTCGGGCAAGCCATTATCCCCCATATTGCCATAATATGTTTCATGGAAGGATTTAGACCTCATCGGTGTACCCATTGCATTTATAGCCACAACGATAAATCCCAGTTCTGCAATTGCCTGGTTGTCGCCTCTTGAAGCATAAAAATTCATGGATCGCACGCTGCTTGACTGTGGTCCCGGGTAGATATAATTTATTATCGGGTACTTTTTTGACTCGTCGAAATCAGAAGGTTTAAACATAAGTCCGTACAGGCCTGTTTCGCCGTCTCGTGCTTTCACACTGAAAGGAACAGGTGGCACCCATCCCCCGGCAATTAATTCAGAGATATCTGCCTTTTCCAGGTCGAGAACGGCATCATTTTCAATATCCCTGAGAATTGTTACAGGTGGCTCCACAGGTGTTGAATAGCTGTCAACAAAATACGAACCATCAGGGCTGAGAGAAATACTGTGAAATGCACTGTCGGGTGTATGAAGCTTGAATTCTGATCCATCAGTTCTGACGCTGTAGAGGTACTGGAAGTATTGATTCCCGGGTTCGCGACCGGCACCGGTAAAGTATATGGTTCTTTTATTCTTATCTATATGAAGTACATCCAGTACTCTCCACTCACCTTCGGTTATCTGGTTTTTCAACTCACCTGTTTCAAGATCATGCAAATAAAGATGTCCCCAGTTGCTTTTTTGTGAATACCAGATAAATTCATTCGTTTCAGGCAATATATGCCAGTTTATCATATTATGGCCCGATTCAAAGAAAGTATCTTCTGTCTCTTCGAAAATATCCCTCACTTTACCTGTATTCGGATCAGCAACTCTCAGGATTTCATTTTTATGATCCCTTGATGTTGAAACGAAAGCAAGTAACGACCCGTCAGGGCTCCATTCAACATCAGCTAATTCTCCATCCCCTGTTACTATGTGATCCGTTATTGTTGACCTGTGCTGGTCAGGTTCCATCTTCAACCGCACAACCTTCTGATTATCTATATGAATAACCACCCTGTGTATCCTGAATATTACACTATCTTCCGGCAAGGGATATTTCCATATTTCCGGTACCGAGTGTCCGACATTGGTTGTTGCAAGGTACATTTCACCCACCCCTCTGCCATCATGCTGAAATGTGGCTATCATACGCGAATCGGGCGACCATAAAAGCACCGGAGTTTCCCTTCGGGCCCAGCCTGCATTATTGGTGGCATATCCAAAATCCTCAATCCCGTCATAAGTAAGCTGGGTTTCACTCCCCGAGTTAAGGTCTCTTACCCAGAGGTTATAATCCCTGATAAAAGCTGCTTTTAACTTATCGGGTGATAATACAGCATTTCTGGTATCATAGTTATTATCATCCTCTTTACTTAATACATTCTCTTTTATGTTGTAACTAAATTCCTGCCCTTCAATACTGAAAGAAACAGATTCCAGGTCTTCAGAAAAAGTAACAGATCTGAACGGAAGTTCATAAGCTTTGAAATCTTTCCCCAGTTCACCAGAAAGCTGGTTTGCCAGCTTCTCATGATCAAAAGCTGTTATGCGTTCCTTAGTTTCGGCATTGCCAAGTATAAATTCATTACCATCCGGTATATGGTTGAGGTACCAGAAATGATTGTCATTTATCCACTGTGGTCTTACATCAGCATTGTATACAAACTGAGAGGTATAGGCTGTAAGCATCTTCTCAGCCTTTCTGTAATCACTTTCCTTTAATGCTTTTACACCGGTGTCATTAACACAGCTAACTGCCAGAATAATCATTATTCCGGCGCTAATCAAAAAAGGTTTAAAGATTGTTTTCATAACAATTGTGAATTAAGTTTCAGAATTTATTTTTTAAGTTAAGAATAATATGAATAATTCAGTATGTTAAATAAAATGTATATTAGGCAAATCAAATAAATTAACTTGTTTATGAAAATAGTCCTTTTCGGCATCAATGCCATGGTCATACTGGTACTGTATTCGTGCAATGCTGGCGCACCTGAAACAGGAAAGCAATTCCATCAACAGGAAACCTCACACACTTTCCGGCTCGACAGCGTGGATTTTCTTCTGGACGGAAAACCATTCCAGATTATTTCAGGGGAAATACATTACTCAAGGATTCCAAGGGATTACTGGAAGCATCGTATACAGATGGTAAAGGCCATGGGTTGCAATACAGTTGCCACTTATGTCTTCTGGAACCATCACGAAAAAAGAGAAGGTGAATTCGATTTCACCACTGGAAACAGGGATATCAGGCATTTCCTTGAAACAGCACAGAATGAAGGGATGTGGGTACTTTTCAGACCCGGGCCCTATTCATGCGGTGAGTGGGATCTGGGAGGAATACCCCCTTACCTTCTCAGTATACCGGACATTAAGCTCAGGTGTATGGATGAAACATATATGGCAGCAGTTGAAAGATATATAAATAAAATGGCTGATTTGCTCAGACCATACCTGGTTACAAATGGAGGTCCCGTACTTATGGTCCAGTTGGAAAACGAATATGGCAGCTATGGCAATGACCGTAACTACATGAAAAGACTGAAAGAATTATGGGAACAGAATGATATTGATGTTCCATTTTATACTTCAGACGGCGCGACAACTTATATGCTTGAAGCTGGAACCCTTCCAGGGTGTGCTGTAGGTCTTGATCCATGTGGCAATATGAGGGGGTACATGCTCGCAAGGGAAATAAACCCTGGAGTACCCGTATTCAGCAGCGAAACATACCCGGGCTGGCTCACCCACTGGGGCGAAAACTGGGCACGACCCGATACGGCAAGACTGCTCAGGCAGCTGCGCTTCCTGATGGAAAATAATATATCAGTAAACTTTTATATGCTTCATGGGGGTACTAACTTTGGTTTTTCAGCGGGAGCTAATTCAGGTGGCAAGGGATACCAGCCTGATATCACAAGTTATGATTACGACGCTCCAATCAATGAACTGGGTCAACCAACTTATAAGTTTTTCGCTATAAGGAGAAGTCTAAATAAGTATCGTAAAAATGATAAGCCTATTCCCCCTCTCCCGGACAGCATTCCGGTAATGGAAATACCGGAAATAAAAATGTCAGTCTTTACTTCCATATGGGATCAGCTACCCGAACCTGTCAGGTCTGTTCAGCCCAAACCTTTTGAATATTATGAACACTATTACGGAATGGCTTTATATAAAACAGAAATGGTGGGCAGGAAAAGCGGAATATTAAAAATCACCGACCTTCATGATTATGCCACGGTATTCGTTGATGGAAGGTATATTGGTACGATAGACAGGAGGGAAGGTCAGAATACTATTGAATTACCTGAAACAGACAGCAGGTTCCCTGTCCTTGAAATCCTTGTTGAAGGAATGGGACGTATTAATTTTGCACAGGAAATGATTGACAGGAAAGGTATTACTGACAGGGTAACACTAAATGGCATAACACTTATGAACTGGGATTTCTACCTCTTACCAATGGATGAGGAATATATAGGGACCCTGCAACCAACAGATAGAGAAAAGGATAAACCGGGCACATTCTTCAAGGGTGAATTCTCAATCGAGAAAACAGCTGATACTTATATTGATATGTCTGATTACACAAAAGGTATGGTTTGGGTTAATGGCCATAATCTGGGAAGATACTGGAATATTGGTCCGCAACAGAGTCTTTATTGCCCCGCACCTTTCCTGAATGAAGGGAAGAATGAAATAATTGTGTTCGATTTTCATGAGACAGATGCCTCTCCCCTGAGAGGTAGCAAAAACCTTATATAGAATGTAAAGGTCAGGAAGAAGAATCATATTCACTTAACAGTATAACACGCTCAAACTAAACTTAAATAACATGAGCAGATTAATTAACCTTATTCTGCTGATGACAATTACCCTGATATCATCATGTGTAACCGGTGATAAAACTTCTGGAAGGATGAAAGTTAAAATTATTTTTCGGTTGATAGTTCTGAAATAGCAGTAATGGCATATTACATGGCCAGGAATAGTTATGCTCCGGAGGAAATATCGGTTGGGCAACTCACCCACATAATTTTCTCTTTTACGGAGGTAATAGACAATAAGATGGCTTTTAAGCATCCGGAATCAGGGAAAAGTCTGAGGAAGCTGGTCAGTCAGAAGCAGAGGAATCCTGGTCTGAAGGTAATGGTTGCCTGCAGAGGATGGGGTGGATCAGGAGGATATTCTGAAATGGCAGCAAATGAGGAAAACCGTAAAATATTTGTGGAAAGTGTAATTGATTTTATCAATGAATATGATCTTGACGGATTGGATATAGATTGGGAATATCCGGGTTTACCGGGTATAGGTAACCCTTACCGGCCTGAAGACAAAGAGAATTTTACAGCTCTTATAAAAGAATTAAGGGAAGCAATGGACGCAACAGGAAAAGAGCTTACTCTTACATTTGCGGCAGCAGGATGGGAAAAATATTTTGATCATTTAGAGACTGTCGAGGTAATGAAATATGCTGACTACATGAATATTATGACATATGATTTTGTTGGGGGCAACGCACCTTTCACTGCTCATCACACCAATCTTGGACTTTTAAGTATTTCCGATCTTGAAGGAACTTTATATATGCAGTATATCAATGACAGCATAATAAATAAGGATGAACCAGCCTGGCAACCCAGACCGATAGAAGGAATAGTGAATTTCTGTCTTGGACTTGGTGTCGATAAAGAACAGTTAGTTATAGGAGCTGCTTTTTATGGTAAGTCATGGAAGGTGAAAGCGACAGAAAACAACGGTCTTTACCAGGCTACAGAAGGTGTCCAGAAGGGAGGGGCGTCATATGCTGCCATACGGGATAGTATGGAGAATCAGAATGGTTATACAAGGTACTGGGAAGAAAAAGCAAAAGCACCGTATATTTTCAATATGTCTGACAGCTTATTCATCACATATGATGATACCGTATCGGTAAGGCTAAAAACCAGGTATGCAATTGACAATAATCTGGGCGGCATTATGTTATGGGATCAGTCGCAGGACACGAAAGAGGAAAACAGCCTGCTGGACGCAATCTTTGACGAGGTGGGCAAGTAAGAGAGAGATGAGAAGCGTGAGACGAGTCTGGGCAGTTGATGGTGTGGATCTTCAGATCCACGCCAATCAATAATATTTATTTAAAACAACTCCTTGGGGAATAGCACATCCTCTCCTTTTATGGCGCCATGCAAACGGTAAAATACTTCACCACTGTTTGATTCAAGATAATAGTTCCACTGGTTAATTCCCGGGGTTTCTGAATGCGTCCTCCTCAGATATAGTCTTTCATTAATATTTAATTCCAGCATATCCTTCACGTAAATACCTATTTTACCATAATTGGATTCCATTGTGGTTTTCAGCCAGACGACATCAGGATCAAGCAATCCTTCACCTTCAACACGACGGTAATCAAGTAAATTACCCACATACTTGCGTGTAACCATAAGCTGTTCCTCCTGAAAGCCAGGTTCACTGACTGAGCAGGCTGATATCACTGCAACGATTACTATCAGGTATAATATTCTCATTCTTCTTTGTCTAAAAAATAAGATCCTCATATCAAAGTTAAGAAATGCCGTTAATTAAGCTACAAGGAGATTATTTTTTTTATTATTGTCCTATGGATTCAAATCTCAATGTCTTCAGGTTTAATATCTTCCTTATTACCTGCATCGGGAGGGGTTGAGCTTATCACTCCGTTTTCATCAACATAAGCGATCATATCATTAAGACCGCTTTTTTTTCCGTTATCTTTTTTGGCTAATCTCTTCTCTTCTTTCTCTTTTCTTTTCTTAGCCTTTTTTTTTCTTACATCTTTCTTTTTAAATGTTTCCTGTGATCTTCCCATAATAATTCTATAACATATTTATATAATAATTATCTGACTACAACCACTTTATTGCTCAATCACCGAATAAATCAATATTATCTTTCAACATATGTTTTAGTTTGGAAAGACCATTACTTCTTATTTGTCTGACCCTTTCGGATGACATTCCGTATTTAGAAGCTATATCCTGTAGCGACCATGTTGTATTACTGTCGAGACCGAATGAAAGGTTTAATATGGCAGCTTCCCGCTGATTAAGCTTTGCCAGTGCTCTCCTTATATTTATCATTAGTGATTCATTCATCAGGCTGGTATCAGGGGATGATATACTATCGTTTTGTACGGTATCGTACAGGCTGAAATTACTGTCAGTATCTCCTCCTACAGGCATATCAAAAGAAACCTGCCTGTTTTTGATCCTGTTGGCTGTTTCTACGTTCTCATTCTTCACGTCGAGGAAAATGGCAATCTCATCATCTGTTGGCTCCCTCTCAAATACCTGTTCAAGATAAGGTATTGCCTTTTTGATTTTATTGATTGCAGCTATCCTGTTAAGGGGTAAACGAACAATCCTTGTCTGGTCTGATATGGCCTGCACAATCGACTGGCGTATCCACCATACAGCATAAGAAATAAATTTGAAACCCCTGGAGGCATCAAATAAACGGGCAGCTTTAACCAGGCCTATATTGCCTTCATTTATAAGATCAGGCAATGATAGGCCCTGATTCTGATACTGTTTGGCAACTGATATTACAAACCTCAGATTGGCTAGTACCAATTTTTCAAGTGCTTCATTATCACCCTTCCTGATACTTGCCGCTAATTCAACTTCTTCTTCAGCACTTACCATAGGATAATTGCCTATTTCATTGAAATACCTGTTTATTGATTCCTCATTCCGTGGAGTTAATTGCTTTGTAATTACCAGTTGCCGCATGTAAAATTTTATTCTAAGCCGTTTTCACATCATAAGCTACCAGACCTTTATCTCCCTGCTTTACCTCAAAAACGACCTCCTGGTCGGTTTCAAGCATATCATAAGAATCTAATAAACCTGTCCGGTGTACAAATATGTCTTCCCCGCTTTCAGATTTGATGAAACCAAATCCTTTGGTCTCATCATACCACTTTACTTTTCCTTTAAACATTATTCTGTAATTGAATATTAATATCTTGTTTTCCTGGGCTTTGCCTCATTAACAACTATTTCCCTGTTTTCTAATTCAGATCCATTTAGATCTTTTATCGCTTTATTGGCTTCTTTGTAATTTTCCATTTCTACAAAGCCATAGCCCTTACTTCTGCCACTGAACTTATCTACAATAATTTTTGCAGAACTAACAGTTCCATATTCTTCGAATACCTTTTGAAGATCATCTTCATTAACCTTAAAATCAAGGTTACCTACATAAATGTTCATTTTGATTTTTTTTTAATTAATTACATCCATAATACCGGGTCAGATTTTATGCCCTGGCAGGATCCTTTTCTGAGACTGTTTAATTACTTCTCAAAGTAACGGCTCCTGCCGCAAACACAGATTCATAAGAACCTGGCATTATGATTACTTATAAAATTTAGGATTTAGAAAAAAGTGCCGGGGTTAATAAAAAAGTATAAGATAAATTTGTTTAAAAGCGCTGTTCTCAAATCAGAAATTTTGGCAAAGATACGCATAATTTTCCAGAAAGCGTCTTCTTATCAGATTATTGTTGTTTTCTATTCAGTATTCTCCCCTCCGAGGGCTTTAATAAACCAAAGTGTTGGAATTTGGGAATCTATTATTGTTTTAAATGGCTTCCTGACAAAATATTTATTAACTTTATAGGTATATAATATTTATGAACCATTTTAAAATACTATCCAAAATGAAAAGGTATGTTGTGCTTTTTACGGTTATTCTGGTTTTCTTATCCTGGGGATGCTCTAAATTTGAAACAGAAAACATGAATCTGAAGGATGCTCTGAATAGGAATATTTCAGATTTAAACAGTGCTGTGAATTATATATCAACCACAAAAGGGTACCAGATGCTAAGCGCCAGTTCTGCTGATTTTAAAGCTGACATGAGTTTTGATGACAGCATAAAGCTTGATCTTATTGCCGGCATTTATGACTTCAAACCCGACCTGTGTCATTATCATATGTTTTTTATCCCGTACAGGCTGTTCGAAAAAACAGGTGAAAGTGATCAGATGATTGTTAACATGCCGCATAAGCTTGCCTTTCATCCAAAGTACCTGCATGACATCAATCCATTTGATTCACTGCTTGAGAATAATTTCACTATCAATGCCTCTGATTATCATTTTTATTATTCATGGGTCCAGCAGCATGATTATAAACTTACTGCTGGTTTCACACTTGACTCAGAAGATATAGGTAGCATTGATGTTGAATCCGTGGGAAATACCGATTCAGGTCTTAAATATTCTTCTGCATATACATTTGATGAGGGATATAAAATAAGTGTTGGTTTTATGTCGGGCGATTCCACTGTTTCAAGTTTTGCCCTTACACAGGATGATGATACCCTGATGGCGGAGACTATGATCAGGGTAAGAGAGGATTTCAACAATGAAAAAGAAAAGAAATACATTCTCACAATTGGGAATATTGATATTGTAAAAAGTACGGGCGTTGATTCCATTCAGGTATACCTCGACGGTGTGCTTCAGCAAAATGCAGCTGCCGTAATAGACGATACCACGTATATGGGTGCTTCCATATGCCATACAAGGAATATACTGCTTACCTTTGATGATGGCAGTACTGCAAAGCTCAGTGAGTTAATAAAACCGGCAAGACAAGCCCTGGCAACCCTGGTTGATTCACTGCATAGTATGAATTTTGCAACCTATGTTGTAAACTATATTGCTATAAGCATTTATTATAATTCTTACTATTGAAACTCTGATCTGCAACAATTGCAGTTGGATAGATTGCTATTCCGCGAATGTGGGGAAGCCACTAATTTATAGTGCCTCTGCTTCAGTAAAAGTATCTACTTAGAATAGAATATCAATTGTCTGTTATGCAAGGTATAAAAGTGACACTTTATTAAATTCATTGACCAACGGACAAATAAATTGATAATCGCGCCATAGTCTTTGACAAAGGATTATGAACTAATATCAGTATAGTGTAAATTTGTTAAATAGAATAAGAGCTGACATGTTATTTTGTCTTGGAGCCAATATTGGTACTGAAATTAAAGATGAACCAAATTAATAGTTTAATAATTGAGCAAACTTCTAAAACTCCACAAATTGATCTGAATCATTTAAGTGGTGAACTCATGCTATCCGGCAAATCAATACCTGAGAATGCCGCAAAAATTTACGAACCCGTTTTGAGCTGGGTGAAAGAGTACAGTCTTCACGCCAGGCCAATCACCAATTTAAGGCTTAACCTGGACTATTTCAATACATCAACGTCAATATGGATTTCAAAAATAATTAAAGCTCTTAACTGTACCAATAATCCTGATTATCTTTTAATGGTGCATCTTTATATACCCCTGGAAGAATATGAAGATATGACCGAATTTGATGATCTAAGTGATGCGGTCAACCCGATAACAAGTATTTTTCAAAATACAACCTCATGTGTTGGTCTGAAACTCCATGCGATCAACGATAAATCTGAAATAGTCAAAGATGCGCTGGTATTATTGCAAACTGATAAATTAGCGGATTAAATGATAACAAACCGGGAAGAAGATATTGTTATCTGTTCATTATATTTATATCATTCAGAATTATATTTCTGTATGATTTCCCGATAGGTAAGTCATGAAGTTTATCTCCGAGACTGATTTGCATGGAATTCTCTTCTATGTGTTTTATCAGTCTTTTATTAACTATAAATGATTTGTGCACTCTTATAAAAAGATCCGGAGATAATTCACTCTCAATACTTTTCATTGTAAAATGAATAGTGAATTTTTTATCGATGGTATTAATAATGATGTAATTTTTAAGAGCCTCAATATAAGTTATTTTTTTCATATTCAACCTGACCAGGGAAGAGCCTGATTTGACAAATATCTCATTGTCTTCGGCCCTGCTGATTTCCCTTTGATAATTATACCTTATTGTCTTATCAACAGCCCTGAAAAATCTGGAACAGGAAACAGGCTTAACTAAATAATCAACAAAATTGTAATCGAATGCCTTCACGGCATATTTCCCATTTGTTGAAAGGGCTATAAAAATAGGTGGATTAATGAGATTATTGAATAAGTCCAATTTGTCTGAACCTGCCATCTCCATATCAATAAATACAAGATCAATGTCGTTTGGTTTTGATAATTGCTTTAAAGCTGAATCTGAATCATCATATGTACTGATAAGATTCAGGGATGTGCATTTTGCAACAAACTCCCCCAGGAGTTTGCTATCCATTTTATTGTCCACTATAATGCAATCCATCATAAGATTTATTCTCCCTTTACCTGCTCCAATAGTAAGATGAGAAATATGAATATCTGACAATTGTCAAAAATTCATTACTTACTTCCAAGACGACGGGGAATGGGAAAGGGTTGGAAAGAGTATTATTTTATTATTTATTGACTGATTAATCATAATATCTCAAAAAAAAAATTATATTTGAGTAAAGAAATAAACAAATCGTAGAATAAACTCTTAAATTCAATCGAGATACTTGCATGGGAATTTCATTAATAAATTTATTATAGTTCAAATTAAAATCAACCTTTAAAATAAAGACCTATGAAAAAATTCCTGTTTAAAAGTTTAAGTGTACTTATGGCATTTGTATTACTTGTTGCACAAAGTCATGTACTGTCAGCCAAACCAATTAATGCCGGCATACCAAGCATGGAAGAATCGGTTTTCACTCTTGATGAAAATACTTTGGATCTAGCTTTAAGTGAATTGAATGAACTTGACAACTACCTTTCCCTGAATGAAGGTGTAACCTATGCAGATCTTGAAGCTGCAGGCAGTGATCTTATAACAAATATCAGTGATATTGCTGCTCCGATGGGTATGGCACAGGATGGAAATGAACTGCTCGGAATTCCTGCTTTCTGGTGGGGGTGTGTTCTTGGATGGGTTGGTTGGCTATTGGTATATGTCCTTACTGATAAAGACAAAGTACAAACCAAACAAGCATTTCATGGCTGCCTGATTAGTTCAGCTATTGGCGTTGCTTTTTCAGTTGTTTATTGGGTAGTGCTTGCAGGTGAGATTTATTAATACATACTGGAGGCCAAAAACCTGTCTTAATCTAAAGTTAATATAGACAATCAAGAATATTTTTTACAAGTAAAAGATGCCTGCAATTTATGCGGCATCTTTTGTTTATCTAATTAATACTGTTTTAATTTGGTGTAAAATCATTTCAGATGTTAAAACGTTTTTCCATTTCACTGCTGGCATTCCTGGTTTTATACGGAGCCGGCTTCAGCCAGGATTATTTCAGGATTCAGGCAGATATTACTGTTAAAATAAGTAGTAGCGACGGTACGAAAAGCCTGACCAGAGGAACTGTTTACTACGATAAAAACATTAAAGAATTGATTTATGATATCTCTTTCCCTCGAAATGAAAAATGGTTAAGCAAGGACACCAGCCTGTATAAATACAGTAAAGACACTTTAATTCAGAGAATTACTATTCCTTCTATCAATGAATTCACAGTTTTCCATCTGGCACTTAATTCCGGGTTGACTGATTATGGACTGAAAAAATCAAACTATAATATCAGTAAGGTTGAAAAACAAGGTGACCTGGTATTGTCATACTGGAAAATTCCGGAACAATTTAATTTTATGATGGACCATGTGGTAATTGCAAAAAAAGATAACAGACTCGAAAGCGTTGTTATTGTTGGGGAAAACCAGGAAATTATGAGCAAACAGTTCTTCAGAAACTATATTACAATCGATGCATTTGAATTTCCACAGCAAATTGTCCAGATTTTGTACGATAGTTCGGGGAATGAAAATTACCAGATAACGGATTTTGGTAATATTAAAGTCAATGATATGGCAAACACTCAATTATACCATTTCAAACTTTAAATATTTATGAATAAGAGAAATCTTGTAATTAGTTTTGTTATCGTCTCAAATTTGATTTTTGTTTCTATGCTCAATTGTCAGTCTTTAACTGATCAGGAGCTTAAAACATTATTCTCTTCTGCTGACACTTTACACCAGGATTACGCAAAACCTCTCAGAGAATCAGAAAATGAAATTAATATTACTATCTCCACTGTTTTCTTATTTTACAAAACCTTTATTTCTTCACAGGATATGCCTACATGCATTTTTACACCCTCCTGCTCGGAATATGCTGTCGAGGCATTTCAAAAAAAAGGCTTGTTCATTGGCTGGCTGAGCTCTTTTGACCGGTTATCACGTTGCCATGGCCTGGTTAAACCAGATCATTATCCTTTTGATTTCGAAAAAAAGCGTTTCTATGATCCTGTTAAATAAGAAAATTTCCTTTACCGTTTTTTTTGCCTGCGCATTAATCTTCCCGGCAAGCTCACAGGAAAACCTTCTGGATTATGATAATTCTCTGAAATTTGCCAGGTACCTGAAGTCGACCATGCAATATAATTTTGCCATGGAAGAGTATGAAAGGCTGAATTTTTTATGGCCCGGAGATACTACAATAAACCTCGAACTGGTGCAGACTTACAGGTTTAATAATCAATGCAACAGGCTGGAGCCTTCATTCGGGTTGCTGAAGAAGAACATTTTTCAGTATCATTCATTGAAGTCTGCGAAAGAATATCTGGCGTTTTCATTAACATGCAAAGCGGCACCAGAGAGGTTCTCTGATATTTCATCCCTCCTTAAGCCACCTGAGAGAAGTTTTTATGAATTAAGTTATTTCTGGGTAACTCAGAGATACGATTCGGCCTTTCTTTATTGCCGGGAAAATAAAGATTTAATCATGGCTAATAATCCGGATTTATACCGGTTAACTTATGATTTTGAACATGAAAAATACAAAAGCCCTGCTCTCGCCGTAATAATGTCGGCAGTGATCCCCGGCAGCGGTAAGGCATATTCAAAAAGATGGGGTGATGCTCTTGTTTCTTTCCTTTTTATAGGCACAAATGCTTATACATCATACCGTGCTTTTAATAAGAAAGGAATAAAAAGCGTCAATGGCTGGATCTTTGGCAGTATAGCATTTAGTTTCTACTCCGCTAATCTCTGGGGATCAGCCAGGGCCGCAAAAACCTATAATTCCCAAATGCAAAAAAGGTACCAGGACAATGCTGAAAATATTATATATAATTCTTTTTAGCCTGTGCCTGATTTCCACTGCAGGGGCTCAGGACATTCATCAGCTGAATGAATTTGCCGATGAACAGTTCGATAAGGGAAATTATCAGCTTGCTCTTAAAGAATACCAACGTATCCTCTTTTTTGACAACCAGCATGAATATAATGAGCTATACTCCAAAATTGCCTCTATTCATTACCTGATGAGCGATTTCGATAATGCCCTGAAGTATTATGATCTTGCAATTCGGATTGAAAATAACGACAGCATTAAATTTGAGTTAATATTAAACAAGGCATTATGTAATTTTAAACTTGACAGGTACCTGGTAGCACTGAATGAACTATTTGACCTGCCTGATCATTCCTCCGAATATCTCCAGAATAAGAAAAATATTTACCTTGGGATATGCTATTTCGGTCTCTCTGATTATGATAATTCCCGTGAATATTTCTCAGAATTATTCGATTCAACCGGCACAAAAAAAGTTAATAACCTGTTTGCTGATTTTGAGCGTTTCAGTAAGAAATTCAGGCCGGGAAAAGTTGAACTGATGAGCATGCTTTTACCGGGACTGGGCCAGATATACACCGGTGAAATATTCAGTGGTTTTAATTCATTTTTTTTAATTTCCGGTGTTACGGTTTATGCTGCAATTACGGCAGTGAATTATGCTCTTTTCGATGGCCTCCTGGTTTTGTCATCATGGTTTTACAGGTATTACTCGGGAGGCTTCACCAATGCCCGTAATTTTGCTGTTCAAAAAATAGAAAACGAAAAAACCAGGATTTACTCTGAAATTTTTTCTTTAATTGAAAAATACCATAATAAAGCAATAGAATGATCTGTAATAAAACTTCGGGGCGCATTTTAAGCAGCCTGATAATTCTGCTGTTCTGTATCACTAATGAATTGTCAGGTTTATATAATAGTGAAGAAGGCTTTGAAAAAATATTTAATCTCATATATAACCAGCAGTTTAATGAAGCATCCCTTGAACTGGTCCGCGCAAAGAATAAACTGGATAAATGGGAGTACCACATGCTTAATTTGGACCTGTTATGGTGGGAAGCCGTTTCAGGTAATTCCAGGGAAGACTATGCACGTTTTGAATCAGCATTAGAAAATTATTCTTCAGATTTAAAACACAGACAGGGCCCTGATAACCTTGAAGAATTAATAAACCTCAGTTATTCGTTCAGATTGGCCGCATTAAAAAGCAATCTCCTTCCGATGATGCTGGATTTCCTGAGGATTAACCACATTATTCAACGACTTGAAACAGACAAATTAACCATGGATCAACAGGAGATTTTTAATATTTACCTGGCCCTTTTCAGCATCGGTAAGAGTAAATTATTATTCAATAATACCAGGTTAAGGGAAGAAGGCATTGAAATCCTGGAAAGCAACCTTACTTCTTTGAACCCTGTTTATCAAACCATTTCATGCTATTTCCTGTCAAAAATATACCTCGAACTGGAGCAATCACCTGCACAGGCAAGGATTTATTGTGAACAGTTATGCAAAACTTATCCCGGCAATAAGATTTTTATCTACAACCTTGAACTATGCAGAAGCCTGGATTCCAGTATGTAGTGTGGCAAAGCCCGAGTGTTTGCAGTATAAAAAGTTAATAAATATTTAATCCGCTTAGTAAGTAAATAAATCAAATGGTTAAATAGTGTCAAGTAGACCATGGGAATTTCACCCCCAGCCTCTCACAGAACCGTACGTGACAGTCTCCCGTCATACGGCTCTTCATAACAAATTTAGGGTAACCACCCATATTCCCAATGAACAAACATTGTTGGATAAGACTTACTTATACGTCTGATCCAAGCAAAACATTTACGTTTACTACTTATCTTGTACTTGTTCTTCACCCATTTGGCTAACCTTTCGTTTAACCTCTCAAACAGCCAAGAAAGGCCAGATTTACGGGAGTGTCCATAGTACCTGATCCATCCACGTAATTTCGGAGCCAGGATGGCAGCTAATTCCTGTATACTCAAATAAACATATCTGTGTATACCCTTCAGCACTGCATTCATACGCCTAAGATTCTTTGAACTGACTGCCGGCCTAAATCCCCAAAAGAGCTCTCCATCATCCCGCTTGCATAAGCGCGGCTTGAAAGTAAACCCGAGGAACTCAAAGCTCACCGGGATTTCTTTAGGGGCTTTGTAGAAGCGTGCCGTTCGATAGCAATATACGATCCGTGTCTTTTCTTCATTGACCGACACACCGTATTGCCTGAGTCGGATACGCAACTTGTCCAAAATAAACTTCGATTGCTCGATACTGCGGGTGTGTCTCACTATCATCAGCATATCTCTCAAAT
>Ga0114922_10001284_pt1 | contig 24004 bp, 20 predicted proteins | sample AartaG_FD_100975 | JGI IMG/M metagenome (GOLD analysis project Ga0114922, IMG submission 100975) | Deep subsurface microbial communities from Aarhus Bay to uncover new lineages of life (NeLLi) - Aarhus_00045 metaG | ecosystem: Environmental > Aquatic > Marine > Oceanic > Sediment | place... | reverse complement strand
TAGCTGTTGTCGGTAACCTGGGTAATCGTGGTCCCGTCCCAGAAAAATATCTCTTGGTCCCCGACGCTGACGTCCTCACCTTCCCATACCACATTCGAGCCTGATATCTGTGGACTAAAATCGTCGTAGCTGTTGTCGCTGATATTGATAGGCTCGCTGGTCGGGTCGCCGTCCCAGAAAAATATCTCCCGGTCGTTACCGTCCTCGCCTTCCCATACCACATTCGATCCCGATATCTGGGGATTACAATCGTAGTCATCGTTGTCGGTAACCTGCGTAACCTTCCAGGACACAGCCAGCACAGGACAGCTCATACCAACCACCGCCAACAAAAATACTGCAATTACAAGCGACCTCTTTAGATTTCTTTTTCTAGCCATTTTTCGACCTCCTAAAAAAATTGTTAATATTTTCACAACAAAATGCGACGTTTTCGTGGGGGGAAAGCTTACCGGCTGATAAACAGAAGCTTCTCACCCATCCTACCAAATATATCAAATTAACGGCATTTTATATAATGCAGAGAAAATGTCAAACAAATTATCGGACTTTTTTGTGTATTTTTTCAGCAATTAAAGCCAAATTCACCCTCGATACTAACAACGACACACCACTCACCATCCGTCATTTAACTACTCACCATTCACCATCTGCGAAATCAGCGTCAATCTGCGTCTAAAAAATTACTGTCAATTCTCGCACCTTTTTCTCCACCTTCTCTGTGTCCTCTGTGGCAGTCTTTTTTGTGCCTTTTTGTGGCAAATTCTTTTCGTTACACAATACGAATACCAAATCCGAGGATTTTGAATTGATGATTGAAGGATTTTGCTTTATAATCGCAGAAACAGAAAAACACAAACTATCTTCATCTTGTTCATTGGAAGGATTAATTATGAGAACATTAAGGCAAGGATTCAAATGGCTCCCGATAGTATTTGCAGCGTTGACGCTGTGGCCTGTTTCCACCCAGGCTCTGGCAGCTCAGAAAAAGAGGATAGAGATTTACACAAAGAACCGGGCCTATTGGCAATATAACGGCAAACCTGTGCTTTTACTCGGCGGCACCAAAGACGATAGTCTATTCCAGATTCCAGACCTGAAGGAGCACTTGGACCTTCTCAAGTCCACAGGCGGCAACTACATCCGCAATACTATGAGTTCCCGTAACGACAAAGGCTTTGAGGTCCAGCCGTTCAAGAAACTCGCCAATGGAAAATATGACCTTGATAAATGGAACAACGAATACTGGAACCGCTTCGAGAAAATGCTCAAATTGACCCAAGAGCGTGACATCATCGTACAGATAGAGCTCTGGGCGACATTCGACTATTATAGGGACAACTGGGCAGTCAATCCGTTCAACCCGAAGAAAAACGTCAACTACACCGCTAAGGAAACAGGGCTGCCCGAACAGGTCAACAGCCATCCCACGCGCTGCGAGAACAATTTTTTCTGGTCGGTGCCGGCGGAAAGAAACCGGAAAACCGTGCTAAAGTTCCAGCAAAAGTTCGTTGACAAAATGCTTCTCCTTTCGCTGAAGTTCAGCAACGTCCTCTACTGTATGGACAACGAAACGTCGGTAACGGACGAGTGGGGAAAGTACTGGTCCGAACACATCAAGTCAAAAGCCAAAGCGGCCGGCATTCATGTTCATACCACCGAGATGTGGGACTCCTGGGACCTGGCCCATTTGATGCACAGCGCCACGTTTGACCATCCGGAGACCTATTCATTTGTCGATATTTCGCAGAACAACCATCAGAAGGGACAAAAGCACTGGGACAATGCGCAGCGTCAGCGAACACGGATAGCTGACAATGTTCGCCCGCTGAACAACGTGAAAATCTATGGGGCCGATGAGTACGGACGGTTCGGCAGCGACCGCGATGGGATGGAGCGTTTCTGGCGCAATATCTTCGGCGGGATGGCATCGTCACGGTTCCACCGTCCAACGGCGGGGCTGGGCTTGAGCAAAAAGGCGCAAGCGAATATCCGGAGTATGAGGATGCTTACTGATAAGATGAATATCTTCGCCTGTGCGCCTCGCAACGATTTGCTGTCGGAAAGAAAAACCAACGAAGCTTACTGTATCGCAAATCCGGGTAAGGAATACGCGGTCTATTTCCCAAATGGCGGTAACGTCATCCTCGATACAGGCACGAGAAGTAAGTCAACTACAGTCCGGTGGCTGGATATAATGAAGTCACGATGGTTGGACGCTCAACGCCTGGAAGGCAAGAGCAAACTTACGCTGCGGTGCCCGTCGCGAGCCTATTGGGCGGTTTTAGTTCAATAGCTGCGTTCCCCTTCCTTACCACGTTAATTTCTCAGCAAACTTAACATAAAACGCTGAACTTCTCACCCCGCACCAATTGTCCTTCAGTGAAAGAACTGCACTTGGATGAGTCTGAGTTCATTGATGCGGGTTCAATTGGTGCGGGGCGGGCCGTGAATAATTCTCCTTCGTATTGTTATCTTTTGTGCCTATACCAGTATCATACAAGCACTTATTATAGGAAATTACGCATCTGCTTTCGGCCCTTGGACATAGCAAACTAAGGTTGGAGTTTCCTATGCAAAATGCCGATTATAAAGAAAATACTTACAGTCAGGCTCTTTAAGTTACTTGCCGAAGAAGCTGCAGAAAAAATTGACACGCCTGACTAAATGTATCTAATTGCAGAAAACAACTTGTCAAATTTGAGTTCACAGTAACTTATAGAAGTTATAAAAATTACTTATAACATTATTTCAAAAAAATTCTTGGTCTTTTTGCTAACTTTTTTCTTGACTCGAAGGGAACAGCTTGGTAAACTTGAGGATTGATTATTGTGCTTTCGCGAGGAGTGTCAGCAATGGTTTTTTTTTATCTTACTCTTTCGTACCTAAAAAGAACACGTCATCTGAACATCGAAGAGAGCTTCGGCGGCCGTCGCCGGAGAACGAGTCATAAAGCATAAACTTTTCAAATTTTTGTGGAGTATGTAATTATGAAAAAGATGAAGCTGAAATTGTCGATTGTTTGTACTGTTGTATGTGGCCTTGTCGGCCTGATGGCTTCACCGGCTGTGGCAGTTACAATCATATTTCAGTCGGCAAACACCGAAATCACCTTGGGCCTGCCGTTTAACGACCTTGAATTCGAAAACCCATTGGCAGGCACCGAAACGGTCAAAGAGTATGCCATTAAAGAATGGCGGGATGCCGACTATGCTTCCGGTTCACCCCCCTGGTACGATGACTGGACTGTTAGCGACCCAACTAATATCGACGGAAACGCCGACCAAATCTGGATGCGCCGGAGAGACCAGTGGATTTCGACTACAACAACGGTAGCCAGCAACGCTGTTTCCATACATCTCGTTGGTGACGGTAACGACGGTCTGGCCGAGGTCTTTGTCGATGGCACGTCGGTCGCCAAGCTTGACATGGGCACGACAGGAGCTGCTGAAACTGCCTTAATCATCGTTAAAGACCTTGCGAATACGCCGCACAATATCCAGGTAATCGACAGGGGTATAGGCCAATTTGGTGGCGACGATGTGGCCACAATGGGTGCCGCGGCTTTGGAAAAACGCATCAAGTGGAGTCAGCCGCCTATCCCGACCGAACCCGACAACCTCTATTATGGTTGGAATGAAATTTCTGAGTACAATGGCAACCAGATTGTTGCTGACGATTGGCCTTGTGAAAACGACGACCCAATTACGGACATCCACTGGTGGGGCTCCTTCCAGGGCTGGACAGATTTAGTCCCGCCGATGATGCCGGACAGCTTCCACATTACCATCTGGAACGATACACCGGACCCGGATCCGACTGATCCAGGCACGTTCAGCCATCCCAATGAAGTTGTCTGGGAAATCGACTGCAGCAACTTCCAGGGCTCGTTTGTCGGATGGGACTACGACCCGCGGACAGGCTGCTACGAGGCCTGCTTCTACTTCAACCAGTATTTGACGGAAGCGGAATACTTCTACCAGCATCCACAGCCGGATGGGATACCGGCCATCTACTGGATTAGTATTGCAGCTAAGTACCCTGCCGGCGCGATTGTGGACAATCCGTGGGGATGGAAGACACGGCCGCGAATCTTCAACGATGATGCCGTCAAGATAAACATACCCACGAATCCCCACATCGGCGATAAGTATGAGCAGGGCAAACCTATCTTCTGGCCGACCGAGACCGACTCCTGGGACATGGCATTTGAGCTGACATCGATACATATCGAACAGAATATTAAGTGGGAGCAGTTGCCAGACCCGCAGTTGCCGGGTCTGCACTGTCACGACTCTCAGGACACTTCAGGGTACTACTCGTATATAACCATAGCAGACGATTGGACGTGTCAGGGCGGAGTAGTAACAGACCTGCACTGGTACGGAAACTATGAGACAGATCCGCTCGGAAATGAAATGAGAGGGTCCGGTGTACGCAGCTTCCACCTCAGCATTCACAATACTGTCGCGGTTGCTGCATGCATGCCCCAACCGACAGAAATCGTTGGATACAATGTTCCATTTACGGCACTCACTGAGATTGATACTGGCTTGGTAAATAACGAGGGAAGCAGGATATACCTTTACAAGTACGACCTTCCAACTCCATTCCCACAAGAGATTGACCAGGATTATTGGCTCGACATTACAGCCTTTGCGAACGACTCGGCGGATCCCCCCTTATGGAGATGGCAGGAAGCAGCACGAAGCACAAGACCATCACCCTTTGGTTATCTCTGCGGCGCAGTAATGCGGACTGAACCGCCGGTGCCCGGACCTTGGCAAACCATCGTCTGGACGGCTGACCCGGAAAGATACAGTGATATGGCCTTTGCTATTACCAGCACCGGGGTAGGAGAGATGTATGTCAAGTGGTCTCAGCCGCCTGAGCCTTATAAGCCGCCGGCCTACGAAGGCTGGAACCAGCTTTCGGTCTACAATTGGGAACAGATCGCCGCAGACGATTGGTTCTGCGACACCGACAGCCCCGTAACAGACATTCACTGGTGGGGTTCATATATCGGTTGGTCTTGCGAGGACGAACCTCCGGTGGTGCCGGAGTCGTTCCACATCGCCATCTGGACCGATGTACCAGGCACTCCGGGGACAAGTGATTTCAGCCATCCCGGAAAAGTCATTTGGGAGACCGACTGCAAAGAATTCACCTGTGAGTTCGTCGGATGGGACATCGACCCACGTATACCAGACGTACCGCCGTACCAGGCAATACTGCCGGAGGCCTGCTTCAAATTTGAGCAGGACCTGCTCGAGAAGGACTGGTTCAAGCAGAAACCCGGCGGCAATATCTACTGGCTCAGTATCGCTGCCAGGTATCCTGCCGGAAGTGAGGTGAAATACCCGTGGGGCTGGAAAACACGACGACGTGACCCCAAGTCGCTGGCTCCGGACGATGCCGTCATCATTTGGGACCCAACGGCACCAGTACTCGGCAGTGTGTACAATAGCGGCGACCCCATCTACTGGCCATCCTGGGACGATTCCTGGGACCTTGCCTTTGAGCTGACTACCAAAGAGATACCACCAAAACAGCCGGTACCACATCTGAAGTGGTCTCAACCGCCCATCGAGGTCGACCCGGACAGCAGAATACCCGTTTATTCCGGCTGGGACGAAATATCTTATATAGACCAGATTGATCCGACCCGGGACCCACTCGTTGCGGACGACTTTAGATGTTTGGGAACAATGCCGATAACCAGCATACACTGGTGGGGTTCGCATTATGGCTTCGTGGAACCGGGAACAACACCGCCTGTTCTACCAATTGGATGGAAGATTGGATTCTGGACTAATGTTCCTCAAGGTGCCGTTGCTGATTACAGCTACCCGGAGAAGATGCTGTGGCAGGTTAAAGTGCCTGCAGACCGCGTCGAAGTCGAAGAGGTCGGGACAGATTTCTATCACGATTTCTATCCTGAAGATATTGCCTATCAATACACTTTGTATCTGGAGCCTAACGAGGTCTTCTGGCAGGCTGACTACCTTGATGATACTAAAGATGACGTCTTCTGGCTTAGTATTGCAGCAATCTACTCCCCCGACATTGCCGACATTCCGTATCCGTGGGGTTGGAAAACACGCCCGTGGAGCTGGATGGACGATGCCGTAAGGTTCTGGCATAATGGACCGCTTGAGCCGGGTATTGTGCTGGACCCCTGGTCGATTACGCCAATTAAAGATCCAATATATGGCGAGAGCTTCGATGTCGCCTTTGAGCTTGACACAGACCCGAACTACATCAAGTGGGAGCAGCCATTCACCGGCATCCGACGCTGGCCGCACTACGAGGATGAAAAATCCATGGCCAGAGTGGAAACAACCACAGAGAACGTGATAAAGTGGATCCAGAACCCGGACTTGACCGAGATGGGTGTCGATGTGGATGCAACGTTCGACCCAATGAGCATGCGCTACCTGCCGCAGCTTCTTGCGGACGACTTTAAATGCATTACAACCGAACCTATTACCGGCATTCACATCTACGGCTCATGGTGGGGCGATAGGCTGCCGACGGACGATACCGGCCTGCCAAACGCAGCGCAGGTGCAATTCACCCTGAGTTTCCACGAGGACCTGCCCATCGGCGACCCGCGTAATCCCAACCCATGGAGTATGCCCGGAGATAAGAAGTGGTTGCAGACCTTCAGGCCTGGCGAGTTTTACGTTGAGCCGATGACAGCACCAAGGGAGAGCTACTATATGCCCTGCATAAATCAGTTCTGGCAGTTGGACCACGAGATGGTCTACAAGTACAGCTTCTTCCCGACTGACCCATTCGTCCAGGAGGGCTCGCCCGACAACCCGGTCATCTACTGGCTGGATGTTCAGGCCCAGCCGCTGGACGTGATGCAGAACCCCGAAGTCAGGTTCGGCTGGAAGACATCGATAGAGCACAATATTGATGATGCGGCCTGGGTTATAGCTACGGAGCCGTATAACGGTCCGTGGGAGGAACTGATTTATCCGCCACAGCACCCATTTTATCCGGAGAGCATGGACTTGGCATTCGAGCTTACAACCGATAGAGTAACAACTGACTTTATCATCGACCGTCTCGTCGCTGACGATTGGAAATGTACGCGAAAAACACCGGTGACGGCTGCCGTATGGTGGGGCTCATATATCGGCTACGAATTCAAGCCATGTCACGGCGACTTTATGCCTCTGCCGGTTAAGCCGGATTACTTCTTGTTGAACATCTGGACGGACGTGCCGGCCGACGAGGATTCGACCATTCCGTTCAGCCATCCAAACGAGACAATCTGGGAGTACAAGGCATACAATTATGACGAGGTGCTGGTCGGCTATGACAAACACCCTGAAGGAATCAACGTAGCGATATGTGGCGCGCCGTCCGTCCCGTCATGGAACAATGACGTTCAAGCCAAGCTCCTGGCCACGGGGCAGTTTAACTCCGTGGATATCATCACCGTAAATACCATTACCCCCACACTGGCACAGTTACAGGCCTACAACGCCGTGTTGGTATACAGCGATGCTGTCTATGCAGATGCAACCGCTCTGGGCAACGTAATGGCTGACTATGTGGACGCCGACGGCGGCGTGGTGTGCGCGATGTTTGAAATCGGTTATGGCTCAGGCCCCCTCCCACACCCCACTGCTCAGATGAAAGGTCGATGGGACACACAAGGATATTATGTGATTCCTCGTACTCAACAGCACGGTCCTCCGCAAGCCAACCTGGGAACAGTGCATGACCCCACGCATCCCATTATGCAGGGTGTCTCCACCTTTGATGGCGGGACCACGAGTGCCCGGCCGTACTTCCTTCCTCCATTCCCAACCTTCAACCGGATCGCCGACTGGAATGATACTAGCGCGCAGTTGCTGACGCCGCTGGTGGCCACCAAGACTATCGCTGGTGTGCCGCGGGCAGATTTGGGACTCTTTCCACCATCTTCTGACTCACGAAGCGATTTCTGGGTTTCATCTACTGATGGGGCACTACTGATGGCAAACGCACTCAACTGGGTAGCCGGTTCTGGGCCTACTGTCAGCCGACGAAGAGAGCCCGTCTTCCGCTATTCGGTACGGCTGCCAAAGGAGGACTGGTTCTTACAAGAGGATATTAACGACATCTACTGGCTCAGCGTTGTGGCGGTGTACGAATCTGGCACCGATCCTTTATACGATTGGGGCTGGACAAACCATAAACACATGTTCAACGATGATGCCGTTGCCGGCTATCTCGACCCGGCGGTAGGCGAGTGGTCATGGAATGAGCTTTTCGACCAGCTCGGCGACACCGAGGATATGTCGTTTATCCTGTTCACGGACCCGAATGAATGTTTCTGTTGCCCCGATTACAACTCTGATGGCATTATCAACTTCCTGGACTATGCAAACTTCGCAGATGATTGGACATGGAGCGGCCCGCCTGGGGGTTACAACCACTCCGACCTGAACTGTGACGGAAGTGTTGACTTCTACGATCTGGATATCTTTACACAGCTTTGGCTGAGTGGATGTCCGTGAGAGTCCCGGGACAGCATTTATCAACTGAAAAGCTGTGAGCGGTTGTTATCGCTCACAGCTTTTGCTTTTGCGCAAATTGCAAATTGATGATGGGGGATTTTACGCTTATAATTACCTCTGATATGCAGAACAGAACAAAGATATATACGGTCAGCCAGGTTAACTCGATAATAAAAGAGATTCTGGAAAATAATCTACCTTCGCGTTTGGCCATTGCAGGCCAGATAACAAACTGGAGCATCGCCCGAAGCGGCCACGCCTATTTCGACCTTAAAGATGAAAACGCCCTGCTGCCCTGCGTTTGCTGGAGAAGCAAACTCGATAGGCTCAAATTCGAGCCTGAAAACGGACTGGCCGCAATTGCCAAAGGTTATATAGACCTCTATTCTCCACACGGCAAGTTCCAATTCTACGTTGAATCAATGCAGCCGGCCGGTGTCGGAGCATTGCAATTAGCTTTCGAGCAGATGGTCAAACGGCTCGAAACGCAGGGCCTCTTCGATGATGCACACAAGAAGCCATTGCCTCAATACCCGCAAAGAATCGGAATATTGACAAGCGAATCGGGCGCAGCGGTCCACGATATTAAAGACAGCATCCACAACCGCTGGCCCCCTGCCGAACTTTTTCTTTATCCCGTCCCCGTTCAGGGTGAAGGTGCCGCCGGGCAAATCGCAGCGGCAATCAGAGATGTGAACAGGCAAAACAAAAAACTCAAACTCGACATTCTGATTGTCGGCCGCGGTGGCGGGTCGTTAGAGGACCTGTGGGCGTTCAATGAAGAAGTCTTGGCCAAGGCAATTTTCGATTCCAAAATACCTGTTATTAGTGCGGTTGGTCACGAGGTTGACACAACTATCGCCGACCTGGTCGCCGACGCCAGAGCATCAACGCCGACAAAAGCTGGAGTTGTCGCCGTACCGGACATGCAGGAAGTTTTGCAGCACGTAGAGAATCTCAAAAACAGGCTGCTTTCCCAGCTCAAGTTCCTGCTGCACAGCGCAGAACAACAATCTGATGAGCTGTGCATCAGGCTCCAAAGTTCAGTAAAACATCTGTTGACTGATACACGTAATAAACTGTACGCAATCGCCGAGCAAATACGTAAAATCGAGCCGCATCGGAGCCTACGAAAAAAAACGGTCGATTTGAATAATCTGCAAAATCAGGCAAATGCAGCGATAACGGCAATCATTAACGACTGTAGGATGCAGTTCACCGCTCAGATAAACCGCTTGGCCGGCTTGAACCCAAAATCCATTTTGCAGCGGGGATACAGCATTACTACCAACAAAAAGACTGGTTTATTAGTCAAACGTCTAAATGATGTGCAAATTGGAGAGTTGCTGAATACCGAACTTACAGATGAAAATTTCATTGAAAGTGAGGTAACAAAAAAGTAAAAAAGCACAAGTGAAGGTTCGAAAAAATGGCAGACAAAAAACAAAAAGATGATATTGGCAAGTTGAGCTTTGAAGAGGCAATCAAGGAGCTTGGCAGTATTGTCGGCAAAATTGAAAAAGGCGAAATTGCTCTGCAGGATAGTCTCAAACAGTATGAAAGAGGGATGGCCTTGATTAAGCATTGCCAGGCAATATTGCAGAAAGCCGAGAAGCGTATCGAGAAGATATCGGAGACGGAAGCGAAAACGCAACAAGACCCGGAAGATATCCCCTTTTGATGGGAGATTATTTGACAAGTAATACTTGCGAGCGTGGCGGAATTGGCAGACGCGCAAGGTTTAGGTCCTTGTGTCCTTAGGGACGTGGAGGTTCGACTCCTCTCGCTCGCAGTGCCGCGGGCAAACGACTTACATTTGCCATAAGTGAGCAGCGATGGTATGAAATATGAAAGGACAAAACTTTTTTGCAGTGGCAGCTTTCAAGGTAAATATGTAGAATGTCAACATATAATGTTTCAGTGAGTGCAAATGAGAGCAAAACCTATTTATGAAAGGAGCTAAAGTGAAGAAGGCAATTTTTTTGACAATGGTTGGGTGTTTGGTATTTCTGCAATCCTGCAAAGAGAAAATGTCCGTCCCACCCAAAGCTCATCCGGACGTTAGTCAATGGCAGGACCTGTTTGCCGCGGATTTATCCAACGCCATTTTTCCTGAAGGTATCTGGACGTTTGAAGATGGCGTCCTTACCGCCGGCGAAGACCAGGTCATCTGGACCCAAAAGGATTACGACAATTTCATTATTGACATGGAATTCAAGACCGAAGACGGCACAAACAGCGGTGTGATAGTCTGTTGTAACAATATGCAGAATTGGATTCCAAATTCCGTAGAGATACAAATCGCGGATGATTTTGCAGAACAGTGGGCGAAGAGTCCCGAAACCTGGCATTGCGGGGCCATCTTCGGCCACTTGGCGCCCTCGAAAAGTATGGTGAACAAACCCGGCCAATGGAATCGTTTCACCATTACCTGCAGGGATAAGATGATATATGTCATGCTCAATAGCCGGATGGTCACTGAAATGAATATGGACCTGTGGACGAGTGCTGCAAAAAATCCTGATGGAACCAACATTCCTCCATGGCTGAGCACGCCCTTTGCTGAGCTGCCCACTCATGGGCATATCGGCCTGCAGGGCAAGCACGCCGGGGCACCTATATTTTTTCGCAACATTAAGCTCAAAGTATTAGACTAACACCTGTTGCGGAAACAGCATTTGTCATTCCTGCAAAGCTCGCCCCTACCTGATGGGGGACCCGCCCCTACCTGATTGGCCGGCCTGCCCCTACCTGATTGGCCGGCAGGAATCCAGTTACTTACCTGACTATAAGGCACCTCGAACAATACCACAACGTTGACATTGTATCTCCGAAAGCCCCGTCACTTGTTGGCGGGGTTGCCTTTGTGTTTAGCCCCCAAATTTATTTGGGCGTCAGATGTAGGCTTCGATACTTCGCACCATTTTGACTATGGAGGGGACAAAAGGGGCTCCCTACATTCACCCAAACAAAACCGCTATACACCTTAAATTCGCCGTCTGTGTGTGGTTTTCTCAAAATACCAATAACACTGAGAATTTTGGAGTAAAAATGTTGGTTTTTGACACAAGTACCCGCTATAATGGTGAGATGAAATGAGCGATTAGCAAATCTAATGAAAGGAGATAATACTATGGATGCTTTATCGAAAACAAGTTTTGCGTTTCTGTGTTTGACAATTTGCATAGTTGCCAATGGAGCTGAGATTAAAGACAAAAAACCTTTGATCCCAAAAGGAAACTCTCCTCAGAACTTCAAGAAATTGTCGGCTGATGCGAAGGCGGACATCTTGTGCGGTGTTGCTGAAGAAAGTTATAAGATATTAGTAAAAGTGCCTGAGAAGGGGCTAAAAGATTCCCGCGCTTCACTTGAAAAGATAATATCGGCCCGCAAGTGGCTGGAGAGGACGAACGATGTTGTTGCAAGGACGCTGGCACTTGATCTTCAATATGGAATCGACAGTGCCATAATCAATGAAATGTACCGTAAAGAAAAGAAAAAACACTCTCGTCCGCTCAGGCATAAGTTCAAACGTGGTTCTTATAATAACACTTTGTCGAAAAACCTCTTAAAGAAAAATGTAATAGACGAAAATGAGTATATTAGTTATGCACTTAGCTTAGATACTGAGATTGCGAAATTCTGTAAAGAAAATAACTACGATGCAAACGATTTCCTCAGCTGCAGAGTTTTCAGGGAAGCCGCGGATCAGATGGTAATTTCTCTTTGGGTAACACATAATGGTGAGAAAATACCTGCTATTGAAAATGCTTATGTTTGGGAGGCCAACTTAGTGCCAGTGATGGCCTGGGCTGGATTCAAGACAAATTCAAAAAGAGAAATAGCAAAATTCTTTTTGCCCAAGATTTTAAGGTCTATTGATGAGGCAAGAGATGTGAGACTGCTACACGATATATACCAGGAGCATGGTGGTTTTTCTGAGAGTGTTGAGCCGAAGATTCGAATTTTTGAAAGTGATTCGTTCCTTGGTCGCTTAAAGGCTAAAGTGGCAAAAACAAAAAAGCCTCGTCTGACCTTAGATAAAGGAAACGTAAGTCATTCAGACCAACGAGACAAACTGAAGGCATTTCTAATCAGTGGTGCAATGGAGGGGCGCGTTGAGGTGGATGATGGTGATGATAGAGAGATGTCTAAGTATGAAGCTTTTCTCGTGAGGGAAATGATGGTTTTTATTAAGGACCCAAACGTGTTTTCATCAGATAGTTTTGCACGCATTATAAGCCGTATGGGGCTTCTTGGCTTATGGTTGAATGTTTCGGACTGATTTCCCAGCGTGCCTTGTGTCTTGAGTCTTGCTTCTTGGTTCCTAATCTACGTCTAATTTCTCTTCGTGCCCTTCGTGCCTTCGTGGTGAATATTTTTATTAAAAAAGTTATATTTTTATTGAACATTTTGGGCCAGTTTGGTATAATTACAGTCGCCATAGAAATGGCAGGTATTTAGCGGAGAACCGCACGTTTTCGTATCAGCAGATACAAGTCAAAAATCATCGTTCGTAAATAGTCTTGGAGCAAAATGGAAACCCCTTAGGGGAATTACCAATCATGAGCATCGAGAATCAAACTTTAGCTCACTTTAGGCATTTTAGCTCACTTTTCACTAATTTCTCCTCTACAACTGTAGTGAGCGCACTACAAATCGCTCATTTTATGCAAAACAAACCCAATTTCCAAAAAGTCAAAATGAACGTAAGCCGAGTTTCAACAAAGGATTATGCAAAATGGACACTTGGTCAACGCGGGAAAAACAAACCCAATTCAAACCCAAAACAAACCCAATCAAACCCAATTAAAGCCAATAAAATGCCAAAACAAACCCAATACAAACCCAAACAAACCCAATTTCACCTCCGCCCAAACACCTCCCCAGCCCATTTCGCTTGCTTCTATCCACAAAACAGACTAATATCAGAGTCTCGAGGCCAAGGAAATTTGACCGAACTCTACGATAACAAGGTTACGAAAGGAGACAAAAATGCATCGTCGAGATTTTCATAAACATAGTATATTGCTTGGAATTGGTGCTCTGACCGGCTGCTCGGAAGCCAATATGACAAAGACCAGCAATCCTCTGGGAAAGTATTATAAGGAGCCGGCGAAAAAATTGCCGGTAAGGAAATTCGACGTAGTAGTTGCAGGTGCAGGCACGGCTGGTGTCGTCGCGGCTCTCGCCGCAGCGCGTCAGGGCGCGAAAACCGTATTGATAGAGGCAAAAGGTTATCCGGGCGGGACCGTAACAGAAGGCGGCACCGCACTTCATAGTTTCTATAACCTGTGGAAGGCCTTCCCCGGAGTAAAAAAGCGTCAGGTTGTGCGAGGGATTCCTCAGGAGATTATCGACCGCCTTGCAAAAGTCGGCGGCGTATCCGGACACGCCGAGATGTCCAAAGGTTACGATTTCGATTCGGTATGCACCGCGATTGATACCGAAATCTATAAACTCGTAACTTTCGAGATGCTTGTAGAAGCAGGCGTTTTTGTCTGTGTCAATACACTTTTGGCCGGCGCTATTATGGACGGTTCCCGGATTAAGGGCGTGATAGCAGAAAGCCGCTCCGGAAGGGAGGCGTTTTACGCCAAATCATTTGTGGACTGTACCGCTTATGGCGACCTCGCCGCTTACGCCGGCGCTAAATACACCGAGCCAAACGATTATGCGGTATGTAATAGTATCGGCGTCGCCAATGTCAGTATGGACAAATACTACGAATTTCTCAAATCGCACGATGCCATTTATCAACAGGCCGAAGGCCGCCGCAGTGGAAAAGATGGGCAATTCGTTCGGCTGCAGGGTAGAAACGTCAATCTTCCTGAAGGCTTCAGACGGCAGGCGGGCAGGATTGGTATGTCAACCGTCACGACTACCGTACACGACAACTACTTTATGTTCATAAAGCTCAATCTCAAAATGCCTGTCAGTCCTACAAACAGAGATGAAGTGGCGAAAGCGGAATTAGAGCTCAGAAAGCGTCAGCTAAAAGCAGTCGAGCTTTTCAGAGAATATGTCCCCGGCTGTGAAAAGGCATTTATCGCAAGAACGAGTCCGTCGCTCAACATCAGGCGAGGCAGACTGATTACCTGCGACTATGATATCTCACATGAAGATGTCATCGAAGGCAGACACTTTGATGATGAAATTATGGTTTATGGTTTTCACGACTCCGCTCCGCGTTACCAGGTAAAAAATGGCGGTACTTATGGAATCCCCTACCGTGCGCTGCGTGTGGCGGGAATAGAAAACCTGTTAGCTGCCGGAATGATGATAACATCGGACCACAGGGCCCACATGTCCACAAGAAACACGGTAAGCTGTATGGGACAGGGACAGGCCACAGGTACTGCTGCCGCTCTTTGCGCCGCCAAAAATTGTAGAACGCGCGAGCTTCGATACGCTGATTTAAGAAATACTCTCGTAAGAAACAACGTATACTTTGAAAGTTAAAATACAACTGCGCAAACTCGTCTGCTTGAGAATAGAGCCTGATTCGGGCTTCGATAACCAGGAGTTGAGTGTATATGCACTAAAAACGTTACTGACTCGTATCAGTAAACGTACCCAACGGGGAACCGGGAGGATTTTTGCCTTATTTCTTGGCTTTCATCAATTCCAGTATCGCCTGGCCAAAAGCCCTGCCAATCTTCGAAAAGGTAATCGCGCTTCCGAGGTAGTGATAGCCAAAGTCCGAACCTACCTTTTCCCACTCTTCGATGTGTTCTCGCCAGTTCTTAACGAGTTCAGCAGCCTTTCGGTCCCAGAAAACGTCAGTCTTAACGACTTTTACATTACCCTTGAATTCCGGGATTGCCTCCATCGACGCCTGGGCATCCTTGATTGTCTGCATCCTGTCACTGGCGCCATCAGGGCCGTTCTGCCCCATCTGGCCGATGACAAAAGGTAAATTGGGGCTTTTCAAATCCTTCCGCACGTCGCGGATGAAGTTGGCCATGTGCTTGCCGTAATTGGCCAGGAAATCGGCGTCGAACATGTCATTCCAGCCCTGGAACCAAACGAAGCCGGCAAACTCGCAGCCTTGTCCCTTATACTCCGGGAAACGGATTTTCAGTTCTTGCAGGGTCGCATTGATTTCCTTCATCATTTCCCGGTAGAATTTGCCATACATATCCTTCACATCATCAATGCTGATTTCCGGCCTGTTCCGCTTCTTGTTGCGCTCATTGGTTTGTTGGAGAATCTGTTTCAGTTTCTCTTCGCTCGGCAGGCCCGAACTGGGAGGCCGAAAATCCCGGCCTATACTCTTGCCGCCCCAGGCCGTTTTTATAATGAGAACTTGTTCTTCAAAATGGTCCCCCACCGTGTTGCCAAACTCCAGTTCCGTACCGATGCGTCCGGGAGAGCCGAAGCCAACGGTGAGATTACCCCGCCTGTTGAGGTAGTTGATCCACACATCATCGCGCACTACCCATTCTCCGTCTTTCTTGAGGTGTTTGAAAAATTCCCTGGTCTCAGGCTGACCAACCTGGTACTCCAGCAATTCGACCTTCGCCTTGCCTTCCATATTGGACTGACCGGCCAATATGAAGACTTTTACCTTTTTTGAAGTATCCGCTCCAAAGGTAAGTGTACTCAACAAACAGACTCCCAAAACCAGGCATCCAGGAGTGGCCAATCTACATTTCATGATTTCTCTGCCTCCATTCTTTGATTTGTAGTATTTACGCCGACCCACCTGCGGGGCGACACAAGCGATTATATAGTATACACAGACAAAATTGAAAACGTCAATCTAAAAAAGGACCTCGATTTGAAATATCCAGGCAACATCGTATCCCCCTGAGAAGGATAAGATGTATAGCCCTCCCTGAATGAGGATTTCATCCTCAATTGCATCATTTCCTGACACAAACCGCGATACACCGTATGTCTCACTTCAATAACAGGTCTTTATAGTCGGCACAGAACTTCTTTCTTTTACATCCTCTGCAATGTTCACCCCTCCAGATTTTGTCGAACTGTTCCATAATCTTACCGACAATTTCCTTCTCATCAGTAATAATACCAGCTTCGAAATTTCTTTTGTCGGCACTCTTTGCCCCCACACCTGCACCGGTAAAATTTGCACTTCCTGTGTATGCGAATTCGCCATCAATTATCGCAAACTTTAGATGAACTCTCGGACATAAGATTCTTTCGATACCATTTATCAGATTCGGATATCTGTCAAAATCCCTTCTAAAAGCCTGTCCCGGCTCTTTTGCATGAAGTAATCTTATCTCAACATGCTTTGTGACTAAATCGGAAAGCACTTCCAAAAATGGCACCATTTTCCCGTGCTTATCTACGTGCAGGTCCTTCAGGTCAGCAGTTGCCAGCCAGAGAAACCTCCTGGTGTTGGGAATATGTTCACAAATGACTTTTTCATATATCTCTCTATCAGTAATAAAGTCAATCACAGTGGTTTAATCCAAAACCGTTTGAGAAAACCTTCAGAATAACCTCAAATATCGGGCCGCTCATTTGGAAACCGAGCACTGGAACAACATTCCCGCGAACAACAATCCATCTCTTCTTTCCCGGTTCAGTTCTGCCCGACCGGTGTTTACTTTCGCCCCTGCTCCGGTGTAAAAAGCTCTCGCTGGACGAAGATGGCAATGTAGTGATACGTTCCTGTAATCAGCTCGTAGCGGACAGGAATCCATCCCGCTTCCTCAGCTTGCCGAAATAGCAGGTCCGGCAGCCAGGCGTGTTCTTTGCCGCGTCCGGAAGCGAATGCAGCGTGTTTCTCAATCACGCAGAGGCGCCCGGTAATCTTAACAACCTTCCGTAGATGGCGCAGATAGTCAACGTGTCCCCCCTTATTCAAGTGGTGATAGGTCTTTGAGAGAAAAGCCAGGTCGCAGGAGTTATCTGCCAGAGCCGTACCGTCAGTTGGACATAGGTATGGCTTGAGCTGAGGTATATCAGCGAATTTCTCTTTCATCCTGTCGACTTTCTTCTGCTCGACCTCCGAGGCGTGGATGGTGCCTTCGGAGCCGACAAACTTGGCCATTTTTTCGGCCCACCAGCCATCGCCGGCACCGATGTCTACCACGACATCGCCCACCTTGAGGTCTAATTCCTTCAGCACGTACTCAGACTTATTTCGGTATGGGTAGCCGCCGCCGCCAGTGCAGGCATGTTGGTTCTTGTCAATAACCCGCGTACTCTGAACCGAGTCGGCATAGGTTCCCGTCGGCAAAGAGAGCAGCATAAGCACTACTACAAAACGAATGAGATTGCACATCATAAGACTCCTTATTGGGGTCTATAACAAACAGACCCTCAATGCTGTAATTATGTATGCTCAGTCACGGTACTGAGCCTTATTTCCAACATAATATCGACCCTGCCTTCAAAGCTCAAACCGCTACCTCTTATTCGTGGCCTTGCCACAAACAATGCTGCTCGACTTCCACCAACCCGCGGTTCCGAGATTTTCTCCAGCCCCACTCCCTCAGCATCATCACAAATAGCTTTATACGATTCCTTTTCCATAAAAGATGACATTTCATTGAGCGCATAAAAATAGCAAATTTGCGTTATTAAGTCAAGAAGTTTTCTTTATCAGGACCCTGTACGATGCCGAGACGGCAAAACCAACCGTACTGACAATTACAATGCACGCGCCGGTCGGCAGGTCAAGATAGTACGAAACCAAAAAACCAACCACGGCACTGGCCATCCCGAAAATCGTCGCCGCAAAGATAACCGCCCTGTGTCCCGTGCATATTTGATACGCCGCCGCAGCAGGGCACGTTATCAAACTGAATATCATCAGCCCACCAACAAGGGGAAGATTAACCGCTAATATCAGACCGCACAGAGCCAGGAAAAGACAGTAAACAAAGCTCTCATGCACGCCCGTCGCCGAGGCAATGGTTCGACTAAACAGCAGCACTTTCAGTTCTTTATTAAACAAAACGGCAAAGACTACAAAAACCAAACCAGAAATCGTAATAGTTACCACACTACTCTTCCGCACAAAAAGCAAACTGCCCCAGAGCAGCCCAAGCACCTCGGACCGGCTGCCGCGCATCAGCCCTATCCCTAAAAACGTAAGCCCGAGCATCAAGTTGAAAAATATCGCCAACGCCACGTTGGCATCCAATCTCGACCTGCCCGGCCTGACCATACCAAGGCTCATTGAGCTGACCGCCGAAAAAACTACCGGCCCCAGGACCGGATTAACGCCTAATAGAATCGAATAAATGGTCCCTGCCATCGCCGAATGGGATATGCAAATCCCGATAAAAGGCATCCGCATACCAACAATATAGACCCCCAACAGTCCGGTACTCGCACCGGCAACGGCGCCCGCAAACATTACAAGGTAAAAAAACGAATCCATAAACCAGCAACCTCACGCTCGGCTCTTATTGACGGTGTACCTTCGGCCTGCGAGCTTCAGCATCTCAATCCGACACTGATAAGCCCTCTCAAGCTCCTCGGACTCTAAGACCTTCTCGATGTCACCATCAGCCAGAATGTTTCCTTCGTGCAGAAGAACTACCCTCTTGCAGACCGAGGGCAGCAGACTCGTCTCGTGCGAAACCATCACGACAGTTACTCTGGTCTCACGATGCAACTGCTCGATGATTTCCGTAATCTGATATTTCCAGTTGAAATCAAGATTCGAGCAAGGCTCATCAAGCATAAGTATCTCAGGGTCCTGCGCCATCGCCCTTGCAATAAGGGCCTTTTGCTGCTCACCCCCGGAAAGACTTCTGAACGTTTGAGACCGCCGCTCCGACAAACCCAGCTTCTCAATCCAGTTATCGACAATCTCATAATCCTCTTTGTTCAGCCGGCGAAGTAAGGCCCTGACGCTCGTTCGGCCCATCGCCACCAGCTCACGCAGTGTAAAAGGCAGCTCAGCATTGTACTCGGCCGCCTGCGGAATATAGCCGATACGCTTTCGCAACTTCGCTTTACGCCAGGCGCTAAGCTCAGCCAAATCACGCCCATCAAGATTGACCGTCCCCCGAGTTGGCCTTATCAAACCGCAGCAGACCTTCAGCAAAGTCGTCTTACCTGCCCCGTTGGTTCCGATGATACCAACAAACTCTCCTTGCCGAATTTGCATGTCCTCAACGGCAAGTATGGTTCGACCGCTCCAACGAACCTCAACGTCGGAAAGACTTAAACATTCCTCCATCATTGTCTCGCTGCCCCAAGCAAGGCCTCTACGTTCGCTCGAAGAAGCGCACCGAAACCGCTCGCCCCGTTAGAAATCTTCCGTTCTCTATGATAATCCCCGTTTCTGGAATTTCTAACGGGGCTCGCACCACCACTAAGCTCCGGAAAGTTGCTGAAAACAACCGCCCTGGCCCCCAGCCGCTCAGCCAGCGCCTTCGCAAGCGCCGTCCCCTCCTGCTTATTCGCTATGACAAATCGTACACCCTGGTCTTCTGCCTGTCTTATGCAGTGTTCAATACCGGTAACAGTTTCAATGTCACTACCTACAAACGTCGCTATCGTCTCTAAGCCCAGCCAGCCCGCAAAATCAACCTGATGGTTGGATACCAGAACCTTGGCCGATGATACGCCGCCCTGTGCCACCTTTTCTAAAAGCTCCTCCCGCAAATGCTTCAGGTCCTTTTCTAAAACTGTCAACCTCTGTTGGTACCAGGCCTTCTTTTCGGGATATTCAGATGAAAGAATATCACTAACCTCCCGGCAGATTGCAAGGTAAGTCTCCGGGACACACAAACCGCCCACCTCCGTCACCAAAGCCGTCTTCAGCCCCCTTCCCTTCACCCGGGACAGCGTCTCCTCAATCTGCTTTTGAAAATCAAAAAGCAGCAGTATCCTGCAACCACAAAGCTGCTTGACTTGTAACGGCGAAATATCGAAGTGGCCCGGACACATACCCGGCGGCGTTAAACACAGGACCTCCGTGTCATCGCCGGCAAGCTGCCTGACCGCACAACCCAAATACGAATTGGTAACAGCAATCTCTGCATGACTTTCCTCACCGGGCGTGTTTCCACACCCCGCCACAAGCAAACCGCACGCCGCCGAAAATACTAATATGTAACTAAGCACCTTGCCCTTCATTTGCTACTTCTCGAACGAGCCGATATGCCGGCCTTTTATCAATCGCATCCGGGCCAATATACCCTCGCCGGTTTCAGGCGAATACCAGAATCGTCTTGAAACGGGGAAGCCCTCTTTGAGCGGAAAATCCCTGTTCTCGAGACTTTGTATATCGTATCTTGGCCCCAAACTAAAAAGAACCCATGTTACCGGGGACATCTCAAAATCGTTATACTTGATTAAATTGTCCCCTTCGTATGCCGGAAAGCCTTCAGGTATATATAGGTGTTGATTACCAAACGGCGCGCCCAAATAATCGTACTTCGGACCAACGGCAATGTATTTGTAGGCACATCCTCTATTGAATTTGTCTTCGATTTTGGCAAAACGCACTTTGCCTATCTCACCTTTAGGCAGGTAGCCCGAATCAACCAGCTCCTGCGGCAGTGCATACGCATGCTTGCGGGCCCACGGATTACAATCTGCACGAGTAGGTGGGTACAGGCCCTCATTGTCTATCGCATAGGATTCAAGAGCTACGCCGATGCCATAAAGCTCACCATTGACGACAACACTCATAGCTTGTTGGCGCACTTGTGACAATGTGGGTGTCATTATCGCCATCAGCAACGAAACAATGGCGATAACCACAAGCAATTCGATTAGCGTAAAGCCGCTCTTCATAATTCAACGCTCACAAAAAAGCCTGGTCACGCTCTATGTGCACCTTATCAATTGCCGCCGCCGCCGCAGGCACCGGAGCCTGGAACACACTCCAGCCAGTTATCAGCGAGCCAGGCAAAGTCGAACATATCGACCTTACCATCCTTGTTAATCTCTCCAGGCAGATTATATCTGGCGTACCCGCGGTCGGTTAAAACCCTGCCGTTGCCATCGTAATTTAACACCCAGATACGATAGTTATCCTTAAGGCCGCCTTCCTGGTCGAAGATACCTACAACATCAAAAGGTTCGGTCAAGTTATTCGAGCCAGGACGAAACCCCCAACCTATACCCAACTTCACGGGAAACGTCTTCTGCCCATCAGATATTTCCATCTCTGCATCTGGGCCCCAGGGATTTGCATCCACAAAGCTCACATTGTTGAGCTTGACCAGGCGCCCCTGATAGTACTCACAACCAGTAAATCGGCTCGGATCAAAAATGAAATTGTCGTTGCCATCTTTTACATCGTCGAGTGTAATAACTTCGGGCTGCGGCAGGCCAGTTCCTGGCTCTACCAGCTCAATGGTTAAGTCATTTGCCGGGTCGGTATTATGCCGTTCATTGATGTTTGTTTTCCCGCCGTAAAACTTGAGCAAACCTTTTACTCTGACCCTGTCGCCGGGCGAAAATTCGTAGCCGGTGCAGGGGTCATGACTTACGCGATAAATTTCGTCAAGCCATTCCTGGTTAGTATATGTGCCGCTGCCCCAGACATTATCGTAGCACTGGCCCATCCAGATAGCGGTGCCGGCGTGGTCGTCGCCTTCGCCCTGGATATAGATTTGCCAGCTTGCACCCGGGCCGTAGGGAGCATTTTCATTGGGCGTTGCGTCTAACATAAAGTCCGGACGATTAAGGATTATGCCCTCGACCGTAACTTTATTGTTAGTCTGCAAATCCGGATGTGTCCCGTAGCCGTCTTCGTCAACGGCCTGCACATCTTGGTGCGTGTCGCCATACGCAAAACTGCTTAAAACAAGCAGCAACACCAACAAACAAAAAACCACTTTTGCCACATTCGAGCTTTTCATAACTAAAACCCTCCAAAAAAAGCTAATAATTTACTATCTAAACAGGCGCATAAAAAACGCAAAATCGTACTACGGCACATAAGAATATTATATTCGTGTTACCGTGTCAAGAAATTTATAGAAAAAAATGGTTTTTTATAAAATGTTCAACTGGCCCGGAAGAGCCGTTTTTCGAGCAAATTCGGTCATACTGCTTGTTCTACCGGCAGTGCGGTATATCTTATTCAATCATATTGACCGAGCGGATTACGCGAAACTTACTGAAAAGCGCAGCAATAGTAAGCACGCCCCCCAGAAACAGGGCAATGGCAGGACCAAGTGAAAAATCGAGATAATATCCGAACAACAGGCCGCCTATGGAGCCTATTACGGCTGCTGTCCAGGCAATAAGCATCCGGGTGCTCCAGCGTGATGAAAATAGAGCTGATGTTGTGGCTGGAATTATAAGAAAAGCAAACACGACAACCACGCCGGCAATCCTGACCGCCACTGTAATCACAATCCCAACCAATGCATAGAACAGAAAATCCCACCATACCACTTTCACGCCCTTCGTAAGGGCGGCGTGGTAGTCCTCTGATATACTTAGCAGTGGTTTTCGGAAAATATAAAAACAGATGCCTGCAGCGCAAAAGACAATTAGGCTCCACTTGATTTCCGGCCACGCCGTCCACAAAAGGCTGCCTGCTAACATCTCCTCCATGTGCGTATGGCCGGAGACACCAATTAGAAAAAGAGCACCAGCAGCGGCAATGGCATAAGAAATTCCAATGACCGCCTCGATTGAGATTTGAATAATTCTCCTTCGTACTAAAGCATAAAACGCAGCTATGAATAAAACGCAGCCAAATGAAAATGCGTATGCCACCAATGTTCCTTCCTCGGCGCCCACGGCAAGGTGGGCGACAAGGGAACCGACCGCTGCAATCTGGGCCAGCGCAATGTCAATAAAAATGACCTCCCTTTTGAGTACGTGGATGCCGGAGTACCCTAATATAGCGCCCATCATCATACAGGCTAAAAACGGCAAACCAAGCATTTCGAGCAATTGCAGCATTATTGACGTCCTTTCTTGCAGCGCAGGCTGCGGAGAACCACCGCGCAGATAAAGAAAATCCCGAGTGACAAAACCAGACTTGGCCCATACGTAAAACCAAATAAATATGATGAGCTCAAACCAATAACACAAGCCAGAAATCCTATACTCCAGCCGATTATAACAGCCACGCCCCATCTCCTTGTGAACATTGCGGCAATCGCCGCCGGTATCATAAGAAAGGCATAAGCTAATAAGACGCCGGCAATAGGGACAATCAACACGGTTATAATGCCCTGTGTCGTGAAGAATAAAAAGTCCCAGAACCTTTCGTTCTTGAGCGTCTGAGGTTTTTCTGCCAGAGCAATGAATTTATGCCGTAATACATAGTGAAAAAGCAGCAGTGCAATATATACAAGGATTGTAACTATGATGAGTGGCCAGCTTACCCATTCCATATAACCGCAAAGAGTCTTCTCAACGTAAATTTCTCCGCCGGGTAGTTTGTCTGTTAACAGAAGTGAAACGACCAGTGCCATCGCGTACAATATCCCGATAACCGCTTCGCGAGGTATTTCCCGACTTTTAGGCTTGATTAAGGCCAGCAGCAGCGAGCCAAATAGTACAGCTACCATTGC
>Ga0114922_10001283_pt1 | contig 24006 bp, 32 predicted proteins | sample AartaG_FD_100975 | JGI IMG/M metagenome (GOLD analysis project Ga0114922, IMG submission 100975) | Deep subsurface microbial communities from Aarhus Bay to uncover new lineages of life (NeLLi) - Aarhus_00045 metaG | ecosystem: Environmental > Aquatic > Marine > Oceanic > Sediment | place... | reverse complement strand
CTGAACGTGGATGACGATCTGACTGTCGGAGGGCAGGCAACTATAAATGACTTGAGCGTCGCGACCATTAATAGCAGTCTTATACCAGATCTAGATAATTACCGCAATATGGGATCAGCTTCTTATAGGTGGAAGAGGGTCTATGCATTTGATATGGAACTGGAAGATGATCTTATAGTAAATGACGATCTGGATGTTTATGGAATAACAACGATAGAAGATCTCTTTATTTCAGGCGACATTGGCGGCGATCTAACACCCGGAATAGACGATGCATACTACATTGGATCTAGCTCATATAGATATTCAAGATTATATCTGTATGATTTATATATATCGGGCTACGTTAATGGCGATCTGATTCCTTCTGGCACCAGCCAGGATATAGGCAGTGACTCACATCGCTGGGATTATGGATTTTTTAACACTGTTGATGCGGATACATATATTTCTTGCGGCGGTGACATATTTGCAGCAGGCAGCCTATGGGTTTATGAAAACTTACTTGTAATTGGAGAGATTGAGGATAGTCTAATTCCAGATTCTCATAAATCTTATGATGTCGGTTCTTCAGGACAGGCATGGGATGATATGTACGCCGACGATTTCAATAACGTGGCAGACTTTTATTGGCTGGAGAAGAGGAGGGATGAAGAAGGCAACATTATACAAGTTGACGATTTGGCAATAATTACTGGCATTAAGCCCACCATCGAATTCGATGCTAAGACAGGCCTGGCTATAATAGACGACTCGTCACTGCCAGACTGGATATGCAGTAAGAACGCGAATGGGAAAAAGGCTATAGACCCTGACGGCAAGCCATATCTATCACTTAAGATGATAACAAGCCTTACATGGGGTGCGATTAGGCAGCTTGATGCCCGTATTGCGGCATTGGAAGGATGAGAAGGAAGGGATGATGAGCGCAAAATTACAGTAATAATGGCAATCCGGTCAAAGCATGATGAACCCGAGCGTCTTAGAAATGCCAAAGCTTCGCTATATTGTCTTAACCATCAAACCTTAGAGCGTTCACGATATAATATATTGATCGTTGAGCAGGATATTGTTTCCCGCCTTAAAGAACAGTTATCACCGCTTATGGATCATTATATTTTTGCATATAATCCCGGACCTTTTAATAAAAGCTGGGCATTTAATATTGCTGCATCTAGTGATTTAAGTAAGAAATCTATATTGTGTCTAATAGACGCGGATTTACTACTACCATCGGACCTTTTAGCACAAGGTTTCGATGCGATAACGGCTGGCCATTTGGCTGTACTTCCATATAACGAAGTCGCATATCTTGATCATGTTTCAACTAAAAATGCTATTGACAATCTTATGCGCTCAGGTTCAATCAACCCAAGTGAATACTCTGGGAACTTATGGACAACTTCTCACGGCGGATGCATATTTGTTGATGTCGATTTGTATAATGCGATTGGTGGTCATGATGAGCGTTATAGGGGTTGGGGATTTGAGGATGCTGATTTCTGGGATCGTCTATCGAAGGCTACAAATGTAAAATCCCTAACTACGCGCTTGTTACATTTGAATCACCCAGATCAGCCAAGAGATGAGTCTACGGATGCTAATTGTAGACTATACGAGAAACTAGGTTTGCGGCCAAATTCCAAATGCAAAATAGGCGATATTGGGCTTTACGCTAATGAAATGGAACCCCCCAATGTTAGTAAGGAGCGATCATCTATGAAGAATCGAGATTGGCAGAATTGGCATAAATGGGGAACAACAATCCCTGAAGGTTGGATTAATGAGGAAAGGCAAAAATCGCCTCAGAATAGTATACGGCGCAAATTAGCTGAAATACTGGTTCATCTAGGCGATAGTTTACTTGATGTTGGCTGCGGACCTGGTGCTTTATGGCAGCACATGGCCCTATACAGCTCGCACTTTTATTGGGTAGGCACGGACGTAACTGCCAATATGCTGGAAGTTGCCCATCGCCATTTCCCGGAGATTCCCATTTTTCAGGCAGATGCAGGGAATTTGCCATTTAGGGATCAAAGTTTTGATGTTGTACTTCTTAGCCATTTACTGGAGCATCTTCCCATGTGGCTAATGGAACTCGCTCTCTTAGAAGCGACTCGGATTGCAAGAAAAGCAGTGGTGTTGAATTTTTTTCTTCCCCCAACTATACATGGTGAAAGAGAAGTAGCCAGAGTGGGCGACAATTTTCTTGATACTCGTTGGATGGTTTCGGATATTGAATCTATTATCTCGAAAGCTGGATGGAGACTGCGCGAGAAAATTACACTTACCGATGAAGAGGGTTACGAAAACGAAGTATGGACTATAATTCAGATGCAAGAAAAATATGAACACAGAATGATGTTACATTTTGCACTCACAAGCGAAGAATTGACTTACCCATATTATCTATCTATCTTGAGCGCATTAAGGACACAGAGAGTGGAAACGATAATGCTGTGGTGCTATGCAGAACCCGCAGGAAAATATTATCCACTTATAAAAGATAGAATCGTTCTGAAGATAGTGGAGAAGCCTGACATTCCAGCTTTAAGAGATAAGGATGCGCATTTCCAATGTGCACATCTGAAGGATTTATTAGAGTGGCGTTCATTGTACGAATACGGTGGCATGTTCTTTGACTTGGATACTTTTTCTCTGAAGGACGCGGCTGAATTGCTTGATGACACCTGCGAAGTGGTAGCGGCGTTAGAATGTGAGGACGTGGATAAATACGAAGACAGTTGCCACATGGGTATCGTCATGGCAAAGCAAGGATCTCCTATTATAAAGGAGATCTGGCATAATGCCATAGAAGCCACGAAGCAACCGGATATGATATGGAATGCTACTGGGGGCAGATATGGCAGAGTCTTCAAAAAATATCGCGATAAAGTGAAATTTACAGAATGGGGTATACTTGGCGGACATGGTGATAAAGTAGTAAATTGGTGGCTGCCAGATGGCTATGTCTGGGACAAGGCAAGGATATTACACTTGTATGGCAGAGGATTAGATACGGAGTTCAGAAAAATAAGTGAGGATTACATAAAGACTAGCCAATCCATATACGCAATATTAGTTAGGCAGACTCTAACAGAAAAGGAATGGGGGCCATATATTATGGACAAGGATAAAGAGGATATAATGAGAGTGCATTTCCCTTTAACAGGTGGCGATCTCACGTATGCATATTACCTGGCGATAATGAGTGCTTTGAAAACGCAACATGCGTCGGAATTCATTCTCTGGTGCTTCGATGAACCAAAAAGCAAATACTGGGAACTAATTCGCGATAAGGTCAAATTAGGCATAATCACCAAACCGGACTTTCCCTCATTGCGCGATAAAGACGAGCAATTCCAGGCGGTACATTTTAAGGATTATTTTCAGGCATGTATTTTATATGAGATAGGCGGATTATTTATGGACTTGGATACTTTCTGTGTATCAGATGTATGCGATCTGCTGACAGAAAAATATGATATAGTGAGTCCCCTTACATGCGAGTTGGGCTTTCAGATCAAGAATCCTTTCAATGCAAATTTAACTATCGCAAGAAAAGGTTCGGATATCATGCAGGAACTGATATCCGAAGTAGAATCCGTCTTATCCAAAGAAAATATCGAATGGGGCGAGAATGGGCCTTGTGCATTCAGTAGAGTTTTTCTACGCCATCTTGATAAAGTCCGGGCACTGGATTATGGGGTAGCTGACGGTTGGATAGGAAAGGTCTACAGCGCGAATGGCCCATTTGATTCTTCTGAGATGTGGCAAGGTGTGAAAATTATGCACTTATATGGGGCCTCTACGCCATTTCCGTTAGGCAATATCACACCCGAATATATCGAAGAGGATCAGCACATATACGCTACTATGGTAAAGAATATATTAACTGAGGATGAATGGAATCCGAAGTTGTATTCTGAGATTATCTGCCATGATAAACACTATAATCCCTTATTTGAATATCTAGGTACTCACGAATGCAGGAATATAATGGAGATAGGCACGCATTGTGGCAGGAACGCTATCGCTATGATAAGGGCATCACAAGCACCTGAAGAAGAGATAACATACTACGGCTTTGATATGTTCGAGCCGCTTAGTCCTGAAGTTGCAGCAATAGAATTCAGCGGCATGTATAGCACGCCGCCTTCTGTCCAAGAAGTGCAGTCCCTGATAGAAAGCGAGACAAAAGCTAAAGCAATTTTATACAAAGGCGACTCAAAGATGAGTCTCCCCGAGATAGTTCCCTCACTCCCCGTCATGGATATCATATATGCAGACGGTGGGCATTCAATACCGACTGTGCAGAGTGACTGGAATAACGTCAAGAAGCTCATGGGGATTGATACAGTTGTGTTTTTCGACGACTACTTCGATGAATTGCCGATGATTGGCTGCAAGTCTCTAAAGGAAACGATAGCAAATGAATACGACGTAGATGTATGCAAAGAGACTGATAATTACCAGCACAGCTTTGGCAGACTCAAAACGCAGCTTATGGTGGTGAAAAAGCGGCCTTTAGTTGGGCCTATCTCGACTGGCGATGGCAAGCGTTTCCATTTACTAGGACTTCCGCACCTGCCGACTAATAAGACTGACGCGCTTGCATGTGCTTACTCAAACAAAGTAATAAAAATGGCGAAAATGCTTAAGAACCTGGGCCACACAGTATTCTTCTATGGTGTCGAAGGTTCGGATGTAGAGTGCGACGAATTCATTCAGGTATCCACCAGAGACGTTCTGCGCAGGACCTATGGCGATTATGATACAACGAAGATATGCTTCAAACACGCCTGGGGCGATGAAGCTTTTCAGGTCTTTAATAGCAATGCAATTAGAGAAATGCGGAAGCGTATGTCACCTACAGACTACATGCTGATACCCTGGGGCGGCGATAAGCCAATCTATGACGAACTGGCTACTACAGATCCGAAGGACGATAGCAAAATATTCATGGCAGTAGAAATGGGAATAGGTTACGAAGGCACATTTTCTCATTTACGCGTGTTTGAGAGTTATGCATGGATGCACCATGTAATAGGCATACAAGCGGGTCTGCAAGGACATGGCGACTGCAACGGCGAAGGATACGATGTGGTTATACCTAATTACTTCGATCCGGCGGACTTCGATTACGGCGAAGACAAGGATGACTATTTCTTCTTCCTCGGTAGGATAATAGATCGTAAGGGCATTCTCATAGCTATGAAGGTATGCGAAATCATAGGAGCCAAATTGCTGGTAGCAGGACAGGACGGCGGCCAGGCGATCAACGGGGCACAGATAATGGACATACTGAAAGCTTCTCCTAATGTGGAATACGTCGGATTCGCTGATTTGGAGAAGCGTAGGCAGTTGCTTAAGAAGGCAAAGGCATTGTTTGTGCCTACAATATACATCGGCCCGTTTGAGGGTGTCAGTATCGAAGCCGGTTTATCAGGTACGCCAGTTATCACAACCGATTTCGGTGCATTCACTGAGAATGTTGTGCATGGCGTGACGGGTTATAGGTGCCGCACTATGGATCATTTTGTGTGGGCTGCGCAGAATATAGGCAAGATCAATCCACGAGATTGCTACGACTTTGCAATAAGGAACTTTTCGCTTGATCGCGTTAGCCTGATGTATGAGGAATATTTCAACATGCTGATGGATCGCAAGAAAGGCAATGGCTGGTATGAGATACATAATGACAGGACACAACTAGATTGGTTGAAAAGGTATTATCCCGCGAAGGAGGCATAAAATGCCGCACACAATTACATACAACAAGATTGAAAGCGTAGATCACGTGATTATCAAGTTCGATCAGGATGGGGATATGAAAGTATCTGTGCGGGTCAGGCTTGAGTGTCCGGAGAACTCGGGCAAGCCACACAAACGTATATATAAACATTCACCCACGCAAGCTCAGAGGAATGCAATACTGGGTATTGTGCGGAGCTTGGGTGCGAAGCTGGACGTAGAAATCCCTGAGTATGCAAAGGAGAAGAAGCAATGAGAAGACTACTTGCACTTATAACCATTGCATTTCTTATTACCAGTTGTGGCAAGGTGATTGAGGAGAAGGTGCAGCAGGACTATGGCCAACTGCCTTCAACCCTCGGTGGGGGTGTTTCAATACCTGGTACAGACACAACTACGTTCACGCTGGATGAAGACAATACTGGTGCGCCAGGCGAAATGGCCATCATTTTCAACCGCGGCACAGAGTCAGACGTGCAGCTTGCATGGGATGAGACTAACGATCAGTTTGAATTCAATGCCGACCTGGTGGCTGAGAAGGCACTAGCCACTCCCAACATCGTAAGTTTCACCGACCAGGATGATACACCCAGCGTTGCCAATGCAAATATATTCAAGACTGCCAATACTGCCTCGACGACTATCACCATGTTCAACGATGGGAAGACTGGGCAGCGCATTGAGGTCATAGTTGGCGACGACTATACAACCATCGACTTCACAGGCACAAACCTGAAGGGTAACGACGGCAACGACTGGTCTCCTGATCTGAATGACAGGCTGTCCGGTACATTCGATGGGACCTACTGGTACTGCGATGTGGGTATGACGACAAGTGACGCGGGCGGAGATCCTCCCGGAACTTCTTCAACTACATTTACTTTAGACGATGATAATAGCGGCAGTCCTGCTGACATGGCAGTTGTGTTCAACCGGGGTACAAGTGCAGATGTGCAGCTAGGCTGGGACGAGACGAACGACCAGTTTGAGTTTGACGACGATCTAGCGGCTGAAAAGGCTTTCCTCACCCCAAACATACCCACCTTTACAGCTCAGGACGATACGCCTAGCGTGGCAAATGCGAATGTTTTCAAGACTGCAAACACGTCTGCCACCGCCATTACCATGTTCGATGATGGTAAGACCGGACAAGATATTAGAGTCGTTATCAACGACGAATATACCACTTTCGACTTTACGGGCACAAACCTAAAGGGTAACGACAGCGTGGACTGGTCTCCTGGCACTGGCGATATTCTTTACGCGACATTCGACGGCACCTACTGGTATTGCGATATAGGCCTTACAACAAGCGATGTAGGCGGCGGAGGCTCTGGTGATGACATAGATCTCACCAAAAGTGATGCATCCGGTAGTCCGCAGACAGTGAATCTGCCTACGGCTGTGGGCAAGGACGAAGACTTATACGTCGTGGTAAAAACGGATAGCAGCTCCAATGCAGTCACCATTGACCCAAATGGATCTGAAACTATAGATAGTGCTTCCAAGATCATTCTGCGCCGCCAGTATGAATGCTGGGTAGGGGTAAGCGATAATGCTAATTGGTTCACTGTTGCGACGACAGGAAGTTTCATAAACGTAAAATACTTTGGTGCGACCGGGGATGGCACTACTGATGACACGGCAAGTATTCAAGCCGCAATAGCTGCCTGCAATACTGCTGATATTCTATATTTTCCGCGTGGGAATTATTATGTCTCCGCAGAGCTCACAATAACGAAAAATCTCTGGGTGCGTGGCGATGGAACATGCACACAAGTCTATCAGTCAGCTGATGCAAGCTTGTTCAGCTTTACCGCCGCTGGGGTATTTAGGATCTCCGACATGCGTCTGGGTGGCGAGGGTAGCAGCGCCGATACCTGCCTTGTAAAAGCAACAGCTAATGCCTCGCATGGCAGGATCAGTAATCTCTTGATGATAGGAAGTTACTACGGCATCGGCTTGTATGGCGCCCTGTTTATCACGATTCAGGAAGTTGCGAACACAGACGCCTTTTATCGCGCAGTAGCAGCAACAAACGAGTCGTGGATATATGGCGAGCGACATGAAGGCGCAGGCAAATCAGTCAACAGCCTCAGTCTCATTTCCATCACTTTGCAGACTGGCAAACGTGGCATATATCTCACTGATGACAACAGCGAGGGAACTTTCAGCATGACTGGCGGAATCGTCGAGTCAATGACCGTAAAGGGCATATACATTACAGGCTATAAGCAAGGTGGCAGCATTTCAGGAGTTCATCTCGAAGGTGCAGCCACATCTGGTATAGAACTGAATGATTGCAGCGACATCAGCGTAGCAGGCGTGTTTTGCCCGGCTTTCACAATCACAAGCTGCCGGGGTATAGATGTCCGGAATTCATATCTCTGGGGCGGCATAACAGTGAACGCTGCTTCGCAGAATATCAATATCCAGAACTGTATGTATGAAACGACACCCGATATCTCAGGTCAGAATCTTGATGTTTCGGGGCTCTATGATGTTGGTGGTGATACGACTCGGGGATTGGGAAAATTCTTCCCGAAATCGCATATCAGCAACCTCGTAGACGGCGATCTCGAAGTGTGGGACGATGCCGATCAGCCTCTCGATTTCGTTGGTAATCCTACCGCGGCCTCTATCGTAGAAGAGTCAACGATTGTGAAATTTGGATCCAAAAGTGCAAAGGTAATCTGCGACGCTGGGCAGACATCCTGCAATTTGAAGCACTCTCTGGATGGGACGCGATGGGACTGGACAGAGACATATCCCCTCCGCTTTGTGACGATCCGTTTCTGGGCATACAAGCCCGCGGCAGATGGTTTCAATCCGCGTGTGGCCGTGGGCTATGATGGCGGCGTATCATATTTTCCTACTTTTTCTCTTAACACGGAGGAATGGACGCCGTGCCAGCAGACGGTGTTGCTTGCGGCTGCCGCGGGCTGGGATAACCCTATTATCTATATTGGAAATTCCTCCTGCGCGCCCGGCGATTCCTGTTACTTTGACGGTGTGACCATCACAGAGGGAAATTATGCGCCACCTTCGTTCGATGACGGTAGAGGAAAGGAAGGCAATTTCAGAGTGTCTGGCAACCTGCTCCGAGGCGGCGAAAACACTACAATGACAGGGAATGAGACATTTACTTACTCGGATGGAAACCTTTTCATTAAGGATCCAGGTGGAGCAAGTCGTAACTTCAACCCGTCAGGAGCGTTCCCGGAAGGGACAGAAATAACAGTAATTAACAAGGCTGATGCCGCTGAGAATATCGTCTTTGACAGCGGAACACTTGCCTGCCCGGTCAGACAGGATCAGCGCGGAGTCTTTGTCTATGACGGTGCAGCATGGCAGATCCAGAGCGTGACCAATACGCAGGGAGATAAGCAGTCATTCAGCTTCATGCAAAGCGACGTTGCTTCCAGCCAGGCGGCTGTTGCCCTCGATGTGCTGGGCTTGGCTGGGAATGTTGAGTACACCATGCCGTACCCTGGCTCAATAGTTGGCATATCTATTGCCAGCAACGCTGCACGAACGGCAGGCACGCTGACAGTCGATGCGACCATAGATGGAGATGTAACAGGCTTGCAGGCTGTCCTGAATGCCGATAATGCTCAGTATCACTCAGCGACGCAAGCGCGCAATGCAGATGCGTTCACAGTGAATAAGCGCATTGGCGTGAAGATAACCACCGACGCCGACTGGGAGCCAGACGGCACACCGGATATTGTGGAAGTTGTGATCGTAGAAATGTAGCGGCTAGAAAGAGTATAGCGTGACGACTCTCCCCGATAAATCAGGGAGTATCCGTCGCTAATTTTCTATGACGGGTAATGAGACGTTCACGTATGGGGACGGCAACGTCTTCGTAAAAGACCCTGGTGGAAGCAACAGAACGCTTAATCCGTCGGGAGCGTTCCCGGCGCTCCCGGTGATTATGGTGACAATACCGCCGACTCAGCCGAGACTATCTATTTCGATTCGACTGGTCTGAACCAGGCGGTTGCCCAAGGTGAGAGGGCAATCTTCCTCTACGATGGGCTATATTGGCGCTAAGTTTACCTCGGGTCGTGAGTGAGGAGTTAATATGAAGATATTGCAAGGTAAGAAATTCGGCAGGCGTTATATTGAATGTTATTGGATGCCCTGGCAGAAGCATGTCATAATTTGGCGCTGGAGAAGGGCTGGTATAAGATTGATTTAACCATCCACTAACTCTGTGCCCGCTGTCGTCAACTCAAGCCCCTTGCTACTGGTTATCACCAAGCCGCTATTGAAGAGAAACGGAAAGATGATCTCCTCAAAAGTTCGCTTGTCCATTCCTAGATAGCCCGCACACCGGCTGATAGCACATGGCCTCTCTTTAAGTAGGTTGAGAAGCCTCCAGTCGGTCTTGTTGAAGCCGTTCTCGTCAATGCCCAGAACGCTGAAAGCCTTGAGCGCGTCGTTGAGTATGATGTCCTTCCCGCCTGCGGCGAGCGTGAAGTTGTTTATCTCGCCCACCAAGTTACCACACATACGCGGGTTGCCACGACACCGTCTGGCGACCTCTTGCGCCACGCTTTCCGGTAGTGATATAATTCCCTGCTTTCGGGCATGGAACTGTGCTATCTGTGACAACTCTTCGGCTGTATAGCCGCTTAACTCATAGGGTATGCCCATACGGCTTCTGATAGCCGGGTCCAGAAGGCCGAATGTGGTGGTGGCGAATATCATGGTGAATGGTACAACGGGTCTCGACCCCGTTTCAGTGTGAAGCATGAAGTCTTGCAGCAATGGTAGAAGACCAGAAACGATAGGCAGATCTGCGCGTGCCAGATCATGCGCTTCGTCCACGAAGGCAATGCCACCATTAACTGCATCGACCAAGCTTGCCACGTCCTGTATGTTGGTCAGTGCCGAACCCACTGTCATAAATGCGGGACGGTCCAAAGAGTCTGCGGCGCATGAGGCCAGGCTGGTCTTGCCCATACCAGCAGGCCCTATGAGTGCACAATGGGGCAATGGTTTGCCCGTGCGCTTTGCAGCAGTTATCGCTGCCCGCAGCCTCTCTACTGCGTTCTCCTGGCCTATGTATTCGGAGAAGCTCATGTGCGGCAACTCAGCAAATTGACGTTGCTGGGACGCGGCAGGCACATAGCCCGTCTCTCGAATATCTTCAAGGCGCATCTTCGCGAGTTCCCATTTAGTTTCAATAGCCACTCGCTTTTCAAACTGCTTTTTCGTGGGGCTCCATTGCCAATTCATGGTTGACACCTCACTCGATTCAGGATCTTTCTCAATAGACCCTTGTAGTCTATCATTTTCGCCGCGCGTAGCCTGCGTATTATCTTCCTCTCGTCATCAATGATTGCCTTTGGGGCATTCAACTCAAGAAAGCGCCGTCTTCTCTCTTCACTATTTCTCAGCAATATCTCTATCTTCTTGCTTCTCATGCCCGCCTCCTGACTGTTTCCATGAAGGCGTCGAATAACTCCCTGCTTTTCTCGCTTGTCGGATGGTAATGACCTGAACTATTGATCGCTCCGCCAACATCCTCATAGATGACGTGGTTGACCAGAGCCTCCTCTGCCTCTTCGTCAAATTCATAGTTCTTGGGGAGAATATATTCATTGTCCGACCAATCGGATTGCTCACCCCATAGAACGACGCGTCCCTGGCAGTCCCACACGTCTATGAAGAAGCCCAGGGATACATCAATGACCTCGGCATACAAGCCCTCCTCAGTCATTCTCCCACCGAGGATGCGCATCTGGTTCTTACGCTCATATTCTCTTTCATCCGTACCCGCTTTGATAAAGACTTCCTTAGTCATGCTACTCTACCTCCTTTAGTTCGCCAGAGTCTATCATCTCTGACGTGTCATGATTGTCCACGAAGTCTGCGAATTCCTTCTCTGCTACAGTCAACTCGCGATCCGCAGTTTCCGCGTCAACAATCAGTGACAGTTCTATCTCATCAATACTACGCACTAAGCCAGCGCAAGGAATTGGTTCGCCATCCTCTATCATGTCCTCTAGGTAAGTTGCAGTTGTATATGCGACATTGTACCATCTGAAACTCAGATACTAACTCTTTCCATGCGCTTACTCAGATCCTCAAAACTTGGCTGCGTATATATCATCACAGTGTTTATGTTGGTGTGACCTAGCAATGCAGCCAGACCGCGTATGTCGTCGGGGTTCGCCTGTAGGTACTGAAAGGCGAACGTGTGACGTAGCGTGTGCGGTCCCAAATTCGCCAGACCTGCTATCTTTGCGTACTTGTTAAGCATCCTGAACACGGTACTCCTGCTTTTCAAAGCACCGCGTATGCCTATCCACAGCGGTGAGTTCGCGTCCTCCTTCTGTCCGTGTTCCTCCATGTAAGCAGAAAGCACACTACGAATGTCTTTCGTCAGCGGGATCTCCCTGTATCCCGAGTGCTTCCCCTTTCGGACAGTCAACTTGCCTGACCTGTCGGTTAGCTCAATGTCGCCCACTGCCAGGCTCAGCAGTTCGCTCACTCGAATTCCAGTTCCGGCAAGCACTTCGACCATTGCCGCATCGCGCACATTGCCATATCTATGAATAGTCCTTAGCAGTTGACGCAAAGACTTAGTATCCAAGCCTTTTGGCTTCATGCCATTGATATTGATAAGGTTAACATCAATGGCAGGATTCGACTGAACTATCCCTTCGCCTTGCGCCCAGGTGAAGAATCTGTTTATAGCAACAAGGCGCTGGTTGATAGTGTGGGGAGATGCTTTCTCTGTCGCCTGCTGGTAAGTTTTCCAGTCCTTTATATCCCGGGCTATAACTTCACCAGGAACAAAACCATTGCCATAGGTTTCGTGTAGCCACTTTGAGAAGTGGTTTGTGGCATGGCGATATGCTTCTTGCGTTAAAGGACTTTTGCCAGTTATTCCCAAATTAGCTATCCATCTATCTACTATGTTCTCTTGAACACCCATTATGCACGCCTTCCTTCACCTTTTAGGCATCTTTAATATCATTCCACAGCTTACACTGAAAGCTTTCCTGTCCAGGCGGCTTTTTTATAGTTATCAAGCCGTCCACCCGGATATTGATATATGCATCAACTTCTGGAATATAGACTTCCTTGCCTCCGGGCTCCAGTCGCATTGCCAGGTAGTTGCCTACCACTGGCTTCTTGTCTTCTGGATAACCTTGCTCTTGGTAATTCCAGTCTGAGCTATCGTAATAACAATGCCATCTGAATCCCATCGCGTATCCCTTCCCTTCTATTATGTTGCGAAAATTTGGGTAGATAATATGTTTATTATACAGGCTGTTTAACCCTCCGTCCATCAATTCTTGCACCATAATTATACTTATGGTGAGAGGTGGGCGCATTTATTTGCCCCTCTCTGCTCTTGCTATCACGTCACGATTGATCATAAGTAGATCCCGATCATAGGAATCCTCATATATGCCCAGCGATAGCAGTGGTTAACGCAACATAGCTGATAGCTATGTTGCGCTTGGTAATGGTATTTAAGAAATCATGGGTTGTCTCATTGAATAGGTTAGGCATTTTTACCAGATTCATCAATGAAATTCAGTTCTTGAATTGCACCTCTAATGATCAAAGCACAGACTGGATATGACCCAGGATTGCTGAAGTATTTCAGTGGAACTACATCATATCCATCCTCCTTTAGGTTGTTAATTAGTTCAACCACATCATCATCTTCGTAACATTCGACGCATTCAAATTTCTTTTCTGTCCTCTTCAATACGAATATCATTGTCTCTTTCTCCTTTGGCTGCGGGAGGCAGCCGACGTGATATTAGTTGGTGATGCAACACATTGGTCATTTTGCTTCATCTCCTTGCACTATATATAGCGTTCTCGCAGGACATTTTATTACTGTTTTTTATCCCTCAGTGCTAGGGTATGTTAGTTGCTGTGTATTTCCTTCTTAGCTTTCTGCCTAAACCAGGCTGAGGTTCATTGCCTCGCCCTTAATGATCAGGGCACAATACTCGTAGGTTCCATCGAAGTGTTCGATTGGAACTATTGGGTAGCCTTCAACCTGAAGCGTTGCGATAACTTCAAATTCTTCCTCTTCCGCATAAACCCCTATATTAGGTTCAATTCTCCCTTCTTTCATCTTCAAGATGTATAACATTACCCATTACCTCCTTACTCCTGTATCTTCTTCAATTCTTCCTCTAGTTCAGCTATATATCTCGTCCTCCCCCGCAGCCTCAAGCCGGCCTGTTACCAGTATGGGGTGATCTTGATCAGTGATAGCCAGAACGCCATCTGTATAATATCTGCCACTCCTGGCTCCTCCATGAACGCTCCAGGATGCTACGGCCGCATCGTCATCCACTGTATACCCGTATTGTGCCCCATATCCCTTTAGCGTCGTTTTCGTGCGACGATGGATGAAATGGAGGTTGAATTGCTTTTGGCTCTCTGACGCTTCGAGGACCAGATATTGACGCCGTGAACGGGCATCCTCGTCAACACTCTGATTCTCTCCCGGTTCGACTGTGTGATCGAGTGGAACGTCCTCGATACTGGTCAAGGTTTCCCCCCGGATCGTCCGAGTCTGAGTCTTGACGCGCGTGACCTTATGAATAGCAAGCATTTCCCTGATATCCACAAGGTCACCTTTTCCAAATTCCTGTTTGGCATAGATCACGATGCGCCCTGACCAGGATGCGCCATAACGCTCGCCTTTGACATCGATCCTATAGCAAGCATCATCTGTGCGATGCTCGCTATCAAATATATCCCAAGGGCCTGGGAGAGACTGTATTTCCACGCCCTCCCAGCGCCCTATTTCTCTCCGCTCCAAGACGATGGAGGGCCTGCCCTGGATTCTATCTTGGCAAGCTGGACAGACTTTGGCCGCGTTGGTATATCTATCATTCGCATAGAATACAAAGGGTCTTGAACACCGCACACAAACCCGAAGTTCTCCCCCGCCGCTAATTTTCAAACCTTCTGGAATAGTCATACCTTTCTCCCTTCTTTTTTTTGTTATGCACATCTTTCAATGTGCATGATTGAAATAACTCAAGCTGTTTACTAGACAGCATTGCAGCATTTTGTGTGAACCATCCCCGCAATAGCGTCCACGCCATACGATAGTGTCTTTTTGCGTTGTCTATGCCGATGTTGTATTTCCCAGCAATGACATCGAAAATAATACCATCACAGCGATCAGCGAGGATCAGTGCTTTTAATGCCGCACTGTGTCTACGCCTCTTGCCAGGCCTCATCTTCAGAAGTCTATACAAGAGACGACTCAGAGCTACAACAGGCAAACGTGGTAAAGATTCTAATTCAACTGCTTCGGTATAAGCGTCAGTGTTCAGCTTCTTTCTTATTGCTCCATGTCCGCCTGTCATCCCCTTGTTGTGTACCTGGTTATATATGAAACGTTGGGCAGCGTTTCGAGGAGAATCTTCAGAATCTAAATTACCTGCTTCAGCCTCCTGTAAAACATCCTCCCAAAACTCCGCCACCTGCCAGTCAAGCATGTTCATCGCTTTCCTGGCATAAAATGCGCCACCTACCACCTCCTTTGTGCGTTTCATTCCTCAACCTCCTGTATGGCAGCGTCAAGGGACGCCGCTGTTAAGAACCTTCAGCTGGGACAGCCATACGTGGCAGACAGGCGCAGATAAGGTTTGTCTCTATTCACGTAGTGCCTGTATTCAAAGTCGTCCTCCCTGTCCATCGCGGTGTTACAGAATTCGCAGTTCATTGGTAGACCTCATTTGCGCGGTGATCACGCAAGCCATATAACCTCACCTTCATTGACCCAAGCTTCCGGGTCGCCATTGGCTTCAGCAACAGCGATGGCGTGGTCTTTGTCGTGTGCATATACAGGGAAGACGTGTTTGCGATGCATCTTAGCAACTACATCCCTGTCTCCCGCAACAGTCCAATACCTGTGATCATGCAGAGTTTCAGCCAGAATGTAGTAGTATTCGCTGGTCTTGTGGCCAAGATGCTCATACAGAGCTATCCTGTCATATTGGCTTTTCTCCGATACTGGTACTTTGTCTGCTTCTGTCCAGAATTCGATAGCAGTCTGTATATCTGACTCGTCAGCTTGCTCAATACCATCAGTAGTATATTTGTCTGGACGCTCTGCAACATACTCAGCCAGTTCGTCAATGTCTGCCCGGGTTCCAATGACCTCCATGCCGTCGTTGCCACAGGTCATGACATTCACGTCTGGCAATTCAAACAACTCGTTGCTATCATTTTTCCAGAAAATTGAGATTGTGAACAGCACTATCCTTCCTCCTTCCTAATAGTCTGATGGCAGCATTATGGTATACTTGCCAGACATATTCATTGCAATAAACAGCTTCTTGCGTTTACCTGAAGGCATTTCGACGCTCCCTGCCACGAATGGCCTATCTACACCATAGTGGTGTATGATCTTCTCGCCTTGCCTTACCAGGTCCATGACGTTAGGCACATCCAACTCGTCGTCTTCCATATAGCCTTCGCTGACAAGCAGGGTAGTCGTCGCCAGAGTTATCAGTTCGGAGAACGGCTTGCCGTCCTTTTCCAGCCTGGCCAGTACGCCATCCTCTACACCGTCATCGTCTGTATAGACAGAAATGATTTCCATATCCATAATTTTCTCCTCATTATACTTGACTCACCTCTACGAGTCAATACATTATTTTTTTTGCCGTCGGCAAAAGTTTGGTGGGGCTGGCGGGGCTCGAACCCGCGATATCCAGGTTGAAAGCCTAGCGGACCACTAGCCTACAGCCCCAACTAATTCTTCGCATAGTTTATAACTGTCTCCACCTGACCAGTATCCTCTCCCTGTTCATCGACCTCCTCGTCGAAGTAGAGCTGACCCGGGATGGAGAGCCTTTTGCCGTTTTCCACAGACCCAAGCAGCTTGAGGAAAGTGCCTCCGTCGAAAGTCCGGAAACCCATCCTGTGAGGAACAGCGGGCATTATCACCCAGGGTTCCGTGAAGATCTTGATCTCATGAGGTCTGCATCCGATCATCGGCAATCCGGGATCGTCAGCTTCCTCTATCACCTCAGCCATTTCCTCTATTGAGGCATTGACCGTGGCGCTGGGTCCTGTGACATAGGAGCCACAGCCCCGGCTGACCATCATCCCGCCCAGGTCTACTATTTCGTAATCAAACTTCGCCATTACCTCGCCCTGGACTTCCGCACTCAGCCCGGAGATCAGGGTAACAGGGAACTCCATGAACAGAGATCCCGACTTCAGACCAGGCTCTCTCATGATACATACTACCCGGTCGCCCCATTTCATTCTCTTCAGCGTCTTAAGCCCTATTCGCCTTGTGATGCCGAACTTCCTTGCCTCAGTCAGGAAGTTCTTGGGTGTGTGGTAATATGACTTGCCGATCCAGTGAAGCCAGAACATCAAACTTCACCTCCTATATTATCTTTAATCGCTTTCCTCATTACGTCTTTCCAGTCAACGTCTGCCATACCTTCACTACATATAGCGATGAAATCGGCTAAATTATTACTGAATCCTTAATCTTTCAATCTTTTCCTCTAAGTCTACAATCGCGATCCTCGTTTTCTCAGCCAATCTCGTGTTACGTCCAGCCGTAGCTGCATTGTCTGAGTATATTGCATTGACCTGAAATCTAGTTAGTTCATCCTGGAGTGCTTGCTTTTCGTTCAACATTTGATCGACTTTACTCATCCTCTACGCCCTCATAGGATAAATGATAAGTCCTAACCCCAGTTCATCCCATTGAACCTTAACACCAGTTGCTCGTATGACATCTTGAAGCTCGCTGCGATCATCAACCGCCGTAGCCCATCCTTCATATCTACTACGCCCGCTGTAGAATCTGACAGTATAGCCAGCTTCCTCCATGTCTTCTTTGAACTTCTTCTGGCTGGTGGACTCCTCTCTTTTAGATTCCCATTTGGCTATATTCGCATCATCCTCCGCGTTCCCATGACCCAACATGCTAACCTTCAGGCCTTCTGCCTCTAATGCTTCTGCCAACTGCCTAGCCTTTTTATCTGTCACAATACTTACCTCCTGGCGGTGTCAACCCGACCGCCGCCTGTTAATCCCTGAATCATCCCGCGCTATTGGCCTTTGCCCAAAGAGCATCCCACTTCCCATCCATAAGCAAAGTATTTTCAGCATCGGCTTTATCCCAAATCATCCGCCGATCTTCATCATACAAACTGCCATCAGAATACAAATATAAAATACCTGACGGCAATTCCTTAACCTCAAAATCCATGAGATTCAATTCCTTCCCTAGCTCTTCGCGACTCTCGAATATTACGGGATCGCTTGCGCGGTCATCCATAACTATTATACCTCTCTTTTCAAGTCTCATCTCAATGCTCCTTTGGCGGCGGAAGGCCGCCGCCATGTGGGGATATAGTTACATATCCACTACAATTTCGTGCAAGATATTGCTCAGGCGTGCCAATTCGTCAATCATATATCCAGCAGACGATCTCAGATTGACTTTGCCTCTGCCTGGGTTTGTTTTAGAAAGATCACCCAATGCGCTCAATATGGATTTGTATTGACTCAACGCGTCTTTGTATGTCATGACCGGTCCTCCTGCCTTGTATGGCGGCCCATGGGCGGCCGCCGGTCGATTCTAATCTATGCACTTCTTTAGCTCCGCCTCGATCTTAAACAGGCTCTTCCCGGTCGCTTCTACCTCCTCTATTGTGACCTCGATACATGCTCTAGCACCTGTAGCAAGTCCCGCCGAGTAGACATAAGGCAAGTCCATGATTGCATTTACCCATTTATCATACTTTTTAATGTTCTTCTGGGGTTCAAACGGAATCATAAACACCACCCCGCCCAAGCTACTCGGATATTGCAACATTTCCGACATCCTATGGCGGCAGGGAAGCCCCGCCAAGCCTTCAAGGTTGCTGGTCAATTTGTCCAGCCAGGTCTCAGCTACTTTTACTTGCTCAATAAACTCGCAGAAATGTTTAATTGCCGCTTCGTCCTCAAGGAGATCCCTGTCATCCACAATTATATCTGCTTCAGGCGCATACCTTATGGAATCGCTTACCAATGTGTTTAGCAAACGCCCGAGTTTTTCTCTGTTCTCTGCACTAAGTATCCGCCTTGGTACCCTGTAAAATTGAGGAAATTCACAGGATCGCTCATGACCAAAGCAGAACACGCGCCTGAATTCATTGTATACGCCATCAGGTACACATTTACAGTAATGCCCTGCGCCGTCAAACGTGACATTAGGGCATCTTACTGCCAAACGCTTCTTTATTTCAATTATCTTCTTTTTTCTTTCTTCTCTGTTCACAGCTCCCTCACTTTGGCATTAAAGGCAGTTCCTCTTGGATTATCTCGACGCTACCCTCTTCAGTCCTGCCCTGCCTTTCTGCTTGCCTAATCTGTTGCTTGACGACTTTTCTGCGCTGGATGTATATCCGCCGCCTAAGTCGTTCCAGCAACATCATTTCATAATCATTCAGGGTATCCGGGGCGAACTCAACGCTTGCAGCCTGCTCTGGCCTGCACTCCCTGATATACTGTGCTGATGCATAGAGATAGATATTCGACCATTCATACTGCATTGGCCCTTCCATGCTAACAGGCATGAGATATGCTGTGACCTCCGCCCAGGTTGCCTTTTCCTCTCCTTTCATCGCGGCGATCAACCTGGATAATGTCACGTCCTCGATCAGCCGCTCTGGTAAGTCAAGGTACCACTGACATTTAGGGACAATGATTGGCGCTACAAGCATATCCATTATGTCGAGCATAGCGCGGGCTTTGACCCTTCTTTCCTCACGTTTGCTCATTTGTTTTGGCACTTTACACCTCAATGATTATGGGATCTCGAAGCTAAGGGATACCAAGAATTTACAAGCTTCCTTGGCATTCGTTAACCACTGATATAAATCCCGCAATGCGTCTTTATCAGAGAGTTCCTCGTATCCTTCCCCATAGTAGATGCCCTCTCCATCACCGCCATCGCTGTAGTCTGGGTTGAATACGCTTAAATGCCTAACCAGTTCCTTCCTCTCTTCATTAGAGAGAGTTATACGCTTTGTATCCACAGCTACCCTCATTGTTACACCTCCACCTTGAGAGTTTCCTCAGTAACATGAATAATTTGAGTGGCTTCCATTTCCTTCGCCAGCTTGAGAGCCGCTTCCAGGGAGAACCTGTATTTAATTTTCCAGGATTTGCCACTACCTTCCTTGTGGACGTACCATCTACTTCTCTGCTCCGTTGATGTCAGACGGGGTTCTCCTTTAATGATCTTCTTAATTTCCCCCTCCATCTCAAGGAGTTCCTCTAGTGTGGATACCTCCTCAATAGTTACCTCCATACATCCTCTAGCGTCCGAAACCATACCAGCCGAGACGACATAGGGAAGGTTCATGATTGCGTTTTCCCATTTCTCATACTGATCAAAGGTATGCGGGAATTGCAATGGCACCATCAGGACGACACCGCCCAGTGTTTCCGGCAATCTGGTTCCTTTCGTAGCATCCTCGATGAGGTCGCCCATAGCCTCAAGCAGGTTGCAAAGGCCCTCTAACTCTTCGCAGGGCTGTTCCCCATTCTCTTGCCTCTGCCTGTCCCAGAGGGCTGCAATGTAACTGTACTGCTTTCTGCAGTCCTTTACCCCTATTCCAGGTACATAGATGTCAACAATTGGCTGCTGATTCTCCTTATCGAATCCTGTTATAACGCATTTTCCTTGCATCTTCGTCCTCCTTACTCTATATTTTTCTGTTTAGACGATCCTCCAATACAGAGATATGGATCGGGCCATATATCTTCCGAGTGCATCCTGCGCAGAGAATAGTGGCAGGCTCCGGATAAGGACCGTCTTCAACAATGCGAATAGCCCTTTTGTCTATCTTCCCGCAGGAAGGATTCATACAACGCCTCGTATTCCGCTTTGAGCGCATCACTCTGTATCTCTTGCTTGCTTTCTTATCCGTCGTATCCACTAAGCCGCTCCTGCCAGTTGATTCGCAAACTGGATGTTCGCCTCGGTTTGTTTGTTATACCAGAACTTACCCTTCCTATGCCAGCGCCATCCATTTGCGTTTAGTTCATCCAGGATTGACTGACCTGGCTTTTCCGGAAATCTTAACTCCACTCCATTCTTGTCTTCGTTGAATGTGACTGTCACACCATCGACCTTGCCTGGAGCCAGTCCGGAGCTTTCGCTGGAAGGCTCTGGAAGAACCAGGCGCTTTGCTAGGCTGATGAATATCTTTTCCCTATTCCAGTCAGCCAGGGGTTCCTTCCGGATTTCCCAACCGGTATCATACCGATCCCCCGCTTTCAGGTAGAAACCATGACCTCCAGACCAATTCTCCCGGTGTTCATCCGCAGGCATCCAATATTTCTTGTTTGCACCCGTTTTCTTCTCTCCGTTCTCGTCAACATCCGGCGGAGTTCTCAGGTGCGCAGTTTCCGGGATTACCTCGGCAAATTTCCTCATTTCAGAGAAAATGTTCCGGGTATGCTTGGATGTGCCCAAGACCACATAATCGGTGCTCTTGGTGCCAAAGTAGTCGGTCGTGTAATCGCAGTCATTGACCTCATGTATTGCAACTATCACGGCTTTTGCCGTAGGCGGTATATGCTTGTCCGCCAGTTCTTTCCCTCTGGCTATCTGATCTGCACGTATGCGATCTTTTTCTGCGCGGTCTGCGCGCTCCTTATCTTGCTTTTCCTTGGCTCCGGCTCTGGCTGTCTCCAGTTCATCGGCGGAGACATATCTGTCCTCTATAAAGAGGTATTGTCTATTCGATACCTCCTCGGTTCTGAACTTCATCAGGTAAGCTTCGGACTGGTGATACCTGAAGTCCTTCAGACTGATCAGGCGATACATTACTGGTGTATGGGAATCCGGGTCCGGGTCAATTCGCAGGTCGATAACAAAGTCCTCCTCTTGCCAGGCCTGGTTCCCACCCCAATGTATCACGCGTCCTGGTTCGAGATCCCTCTTGCCATCGGCGTTAACCTTTACCAGCCGGTTTCCACTAAGCTCATATATTCCAGTCATTGGATATTTTCAACTCCTGTCAACTTAGGTTTACACCTGTTAACTAATCTCGATCATCTCCTGCCAAAAGTATCCTGGTTCGCCGGGTGCTATCTTACGCATACGGCCTTCTGACTCCATTGCATCGACTTCCTCGGCTGTGAACTCGAAGCGTTCCTCGCTTTCCCGTTCAATAGTAACGATGATAACCTCTTCCAGCGGACTACCATCATATTCCGGGTTGACTGCAATAACATCGTGCCGCTCACCAGCCTTGTCATCAATCAATAGATCTCCTATTTCGACCTTCATTGCTGCCTCCTCAGTCCCACCATATTCTAACCAGGAATTCGTGCTCATACCATCCCACTTCGTTTATACATCTGTCCTTGTCAAAGACAATAGCTTCGGACGCGTCCCATGAAGCTTTAGCAACATGGCACATAAGTTCCGCGTCCTCACGCGTCTCTGTTGAGATAAACAGAGTGTCCGCGGCAAAATTATCCATAGGCAGGTCGCGCAGTATGATCAACGGGTGATAGTCCCGCGTCCATACGAACGCCACCCACTTGCCCTCGTTAGCTTCCAGCCAATTAACTACCTGTACCCCGTTGTAGTTGTTGAACTGGCAAGCATTGTGAATCATCAAGTCTGCTACAAGCTTCTGTGATTCTGTCATAGTATGGCTCCTCTCTAATATCTTGAGATCCTTGGAGTCCTCTTCCTCCTCTTCTTCCTCTTCTTCGTCTACGACGATCTCTCCGCCTGTGAATCCCTGGATAATTGCTTCGGCTATATGCTCCCTATCACAATCAGATAATTCGTCGGGTGTGTTGCCTTCAATCTCCAAACTCCACCATCCTCTATTCTTTGCCATTTCCATGCTCCTTTGGCGGCGGCAACCTGCCGCCGCCGGTGGTTTTCGTTATACGCTCCTGCCATAAAGCGGCTTTGTGTTTGGAAAGCAATAGTTGATCCTCGGTGGGTCGCCGCAATCCGAATACCGGGTCGCCGGCCTTCCGATCAGTTTAGTGATCCTCGAATACCAGCCCCTTCTCGCGAACTGATAGCGATTCTTGCTCTCCAAAGATGCAGCCTTGCCGTTAGTTATGTCAAAGGATACCAAAGCCCTCCAATCGCAGGGGTAGTGCATCCAGCGGGTATCCTTGACCTCAAAGTAAATGTAAGGCTCTGTCCATTCCAGAATGTGCAACTCTTCGTGTCTGTTTAGCCTGCTTTCAAAGAACTCGCGCACCTCCTGAAACTCTGCCTTAAAGGGATTCCGCTCAATCATCGCTATCGCGCTTTCGTGAATTATCGTCTTGACCGCTTCTCTATCCATTCTCAAACCTCCCGGCAACCTTAAGCTTTCTATCTTAATACCTTCTTGATTCAATCGACCATTTTCTTTCTAGTCCTACTCTATATAGCCTTCTCGAGGCCTATTTTATTACTGTTTTTTCAGTCCATGCACCTGTAGTAGATTGCTTTGAATACTTCAGGTGGAACATCGCTCAGCATAACTGGTTTGCCGATGGCTTCATTACCCTTGAGGCACAATTCACTTACCTCGCAGCAATATTGATTGAAGCCTTGCGGATCTCCTGGATTGTCCGACATACCATAGACACTACCATTAATGATGACGGTATATCTATCAAAGCTTGTGCCGCCATTATCGAAGACTTCCACATCATTCTCGTATTCGAGTATATAACCAATGTCCGCAACCTCTATTGTATTATTCATGGTTCTCAATTTCCTCTCTTTGTATCGGTCTAGGAGCCGTTAACCTTCCGTGTTCTGCGTCCTACAGCCTCTTGTTAGACGACTGCCCAGACTGCTTGTGGTTTGCTTGGATGGCTGGTGTATTCACACTTCATGCCATGCCGCCTGGCATACTGCCTCGCCAGTCTCCTGCAATGGGACCAAACCTTCTTGATCCCGGCTTGCCTGGTCTTGTCTGACCAGTTATCCAGGTACTCAAAAAACTTTTCGCTTTCGTCGTTGATACAGACCCATAATGCACCATTGCTAACTTTCGGGTAATAGAATCTTACCATGTCCTTTCCTCCAAATAATAACCTGCGCCTATTTGACCCGGCGGAGCACAAAAGCAACGTCGTCAGCCTGGGATAGTTCATACATTGGCTCCGTGTTGCTCAAGTATTCAGTCCTAAGCTTATAGAAATCTTTCGGCTTACCGTACCATCCGGATGCCTCCATGATGGTTATGTTAT
>Ga0114922_10001282_pt1 | contig 24014 bp, 23 predicted proteins | sample AartaG_FD_100975 | JGI IMG/M metagenome (GOLD analysis project Ga0114922, IMG submission 100975) | Deep subsurface microbial communities from Aarhus Bay to uncover new lineages of life (NeLLi) - Aarhus_00045 metaG | ecosystem: Environmental > Aquatic > Marine > Oceanic > Sediment | place... | reverse complement strand
CTCCTCCTTTTTCTTTGACTTCATGAATAATTCGCATGGCTTCCATGTGGTCGATTCCCGGATCGAGGCCTATTTCATTGAGTATAAGTATCCCCGCTTTTTTTGACTCAGCATCAAGATTCTGCATGATTTCACTGACATAAGAAGTGGTCACCATATGCTTTTGAAAATCGATACAGTATTTCGCCACTTTCGGATGAAAGGCATAAGGGACCATGCTTATCACTAGATCCGCATTGGCCACTTCATCTCTCAGGCCTTCCTCATTTTTTAGATTTAATTCTTTTGCCATTCCGTTAGGGTGGTTATCGATAAGTTTAATGGCTTTGCTCACTGTCCGGCTGGCGACTTCCACCTCAAAATCTGGCTGATCGAGCAGATACCTGACCAAGGGTTTGGCCACGAGTCCGGCTCCGAGAATAAGAATTTTTTTCATGATAGCTCTCCTTATTAAAATTACCTGGACTATTCTTTTATGAATTTTTCCATGTATTCGTACTCAGGGGTAAATTTTCCCCTATAGAGAATAATGGCCTTTTGTATCGGATAAGGGAGATCGCAATCCTCGAAATCACCGGAATAGTCAGCCATGGCGATCGCAGGCACCAAAGACGAAAGCGCATCAGAGAAGAAAAGTGATGATTCCAAAGATAATTCTGCGGGTAAATTATCGGTGGCCATCACCACCACGCCCCTGCCCTGTATGCCTTCCATAGCGGTTTTCTCGATGGGATCATACACATAAACAGGTTTGCCGGGGTTTGTGATGTAAAGTGTGCACTCTACCGCTCCCTCAACATCACATGAAATATCTCCGATGACTTTCAATCGTGGAGATCGATCCTTCTCCCAAAGTTCATGCAAATATTTTTTTGTCACAAAGTGAGGATATGGGGGTGCCCAATAAATGCAATTCACCAGGACCGATAAAAAAGGGATGTAAGATTCAAATGTCGACTGGTACCTTTCCGGATGATCGTAGTAATCCTGGAGTTCGAATTTCTGGGAGATTGAACAAGGCTTTGCCATATGTTCTTCTTTGAATATGACTTTGTAAACCCTGTTGGATGCAAAATTGCCGTCCCTAAAGAAGGATTCCAACTCCGTAGGCAAGATTTCATCCATAGGGAGGAGATCAAATATTTCCTGCGCTCCTTGAGAGACATGGCCATAACCGGTGAAGCCGCAAATCAACGGGACATGAATGGGATCGAGCCCGATTTCGTGGATGTACCAGCCCACCTTTTTAATGCTTTCTTTGGCATCCACAAGACTTCCGTACTGATACGCCATTCTCACTTCCTCAAAAGGAGTGATCATCCCCAAATGTTTCATTCTCTGTCCGAATGCCCACAGAGTATCGATCATACCGGCCAGCCCGGCCTGCTTCCCAAAAAACACCAATCGTTGTCCTTTCTCATCCACCACTCTTTCATAATCTATAAGCGTGCATCCCAATTCCATCATCTTTTTCAGCATGGGCATATTGTCAGGTTGCCCTTTTATGGTATGAGAAAAATACATATATGTTTTACTCGGAAGAAAAAAATCGGGAGGGATTTCTTTGACTGCAAAAACCACGGAGCAAGAAGAGAGGTCCTCCTCGATCTTAGCCCCTTCCATGCAATAATCCTGATCGGCGAAAATGCGGATGTCTGAGGGTTGTATCCACAATTCTAACGGAAATTTTTGTATCATTTCTCTCACATGAGAGGGAATGAGGGGGACCCGTCTCTCCCAGGGATTTTTATCCTCTCTTCGTATACCTATTCGGACTTTCATATGTTATATTCCCAGATAAGAGCACAGATTATTGCACAATTCTCAAATGCCGTCAATTTCATTAACCTGAACTATTCATAAAAAATGCTGATGCCTTTATTACTTCAGCTATATCAGGAAGTTATCCTAACATTGCTGAAAAAACTTTTCAAAAAAATCTTTTTATAATCATCGGCATTTTTTACCCTTCGGGCAAGCCGATCTCAATACATCGGCTTCGTTGTAGCCCATTCGCGGTATACAAATACAGATTCATGGGCCACTGCTTTGCCGCTGCAGAAATTGTTGGGTGGGGTTGGTTTCTTTTGGATGCATTAAATGATTGACTCAGATAGCGAGAATTTTAATAATGTCTTACATGATCAAATTATTTAACACGATGGGCGGAAAGATCGAACCTTTTCGGCCGCTCCAAGAAGGAACAGTTAAGCTGTACACCTGTGGACCCACGGTTTACGATTTCGCGCATATCGGAAACTACAGGGCTTACATGTTCGAAGACCTCCTGAAAAGATTCCTTCTGTTCATGGGCTATGACGTTACCCACGTGATGAACATCACGGATGTGGATGATAAAACGATAAAAGGAGCCAACGCACAAGGATTATCCCTCACCGAATACACGGATAAATATATTCAGGGATTTTTCGCAGGTTTAGAAATCCTGAATATTGCTAAAGCTGATTATTATCCCAGAGCTACTGAGAACATCCAAGAAATGGCTGATATGGTGAAAGGCCTGTACGAAAAGGGATTTGCTTACGAAAAAGAGGGTAACTATTACTTCGATATTTCTAAATTCGGAGATTATGGGAAACTGTCCAACATTGACCAGCGGGAATTGAGAACAGGAGTCCGCATTGATTTAGATGAGTATGAAAAGGAAAGCGTGCGTGATTTTGCTCTCTGGAAAGCCAAAAAAGAGGAAGAACCTTATTGGGAGACTGTAATAGGCCCAGGCCGCCCTGGCTGGCACATCGAGTGTTCTGTCATGAGCTCCAAATACTTGGGAGATACTTTTGACATCCACTGCGGTGGAGTGGACAACATCTTCCCGCACCATGAAAATGAGATAGCCCAATCAGAGGCATTTACAGGGAAAAAATTCGTGAATTATTGGCTCCATTGCCAGCATCTGATCCGGGACAATCAGAAAATGTCGAAATCCCGCGGAAACATCATCACTGTTGAGGAGTTGATCGAAAATCATCAAGCTGATCCAAGTGCCATCCGCCTTCTGTTGCTCTCGACTCATTACCGCAAAATGCTCAATTTCACGTTCGAAGCTCTAGATCAAGCCAAAGCATCTCTGGATCGAATTAATAATTTTCTTTACGATCTTTCAAACACAAAACTTGAAGATGGAGAGACATCGGAAGCTTTTGCTCTAGCGGAAAATATGGTACAGGACTTTATCGATGGGCTCAGCGATGACTTGAACATATCTGTGGCTTTGTCAGCTTTGTTCGAGATGATAAGAAAGGCGAACACTATGTTATCCGATGGGCAAATCCTGAAGAAGGATGCAGAAAAATTTGCCTCAGTTATCAAATCGATTGACCAAGTGATAGCTGTTGTGACATTTCCCGAAAACATCAAGTTTGAAAAAAGGATTATGAAGCTTAAAGGTCGAATTCATGCATCATCTAAGATAACTGGCCATATCAGCTATGAGAAAAAAGAAGAGACTTTAGCCATCGAAGTTAAAGGCAAGATTAACCTAAGAGAAAAAGCCCGAGGTGAAAAGAACTTTGAACTGGCTGACCAAATCCGAGATGAACTACTCAAAAAGGGAATAGTATTGGAGGATGCCAAAGACGGCGTCAGGTGGAAGATTATCAAGAAGTGAAATTTATTACCCCTCATAAGCTCGGGAAACTAGGGGAAAAAATTACCCAAAAATATTTACAGAAGGAAAAATTCAGGATTGTCGAAAAAGGATATTGTCTCTACAGAGGCGAAATCGATCTGATAGCGTATGATGGGGAAACACTTGTGTTTATCGAAGTCAAAACACGAGGTCCAGGGGCGCTCGGGCTTCCCGAAGAATCCGTGAATATCCGCAAGCAAAGACAGATAAGGAAAATCGCTGAGGGCTATTTGGCCTTGAACAGTATAGACGAGGTGGAATGCCGTTTTGATGTGGTTTCCCTCATTTTCGATGAAAAAAGAGACTATTCACTTTCTCACTTCAAAGATGCTTTTTAACCTAAATAACCGACAAATTTGAAATTCCGGTGAAAAATACCCTGTCCCAACCTTATGGGACATTCAAACTTCTGCTTAATCCGATTTTATACACGGGGGACATAAAGTCTTACGATCGACCTGTCTTTTGATTTTCGCCACAATTCTCCGATTTTTTCGTTGAGTACGGGGTGGATGGTTTCACAAGCGATCTCTTTTAACGGAACGAGAACAAAATTCCTCTTGGTCATTTCCGGATGGGGAATGATGAGTTCCACAGAACGGACAATCCTGTTTTCAGCAAGGAGGATATCGATATCTATACACCTCGGCCCTTTCGGAGTGGTGCGGATTCTTCCCATTTTTTTTTCTATTTCTTTCACCATTCGTAAGAATGCTGGTGGTTCCAATTCTGTCTGGGTTTCCAATACTTGGTTTAAAAACCAAGGTTGTTCCGTATTTCCTACGGGAGATGATTCGTAGATGGAGGATTCTTTAACGATTTGCACATCATTTTTTCCCAACAAAGAAAAGGCCTGATCTAGATTTTTTTTTCTCTCGCCGATGTTGCTACCTAAGCTAATGTGATATTTCATCGCAAACGGGATATATAAATGATTGATTTTTAATGATATATCAGTGAAACAAAATATTCAACCGGAAGAGGCGATCAAAATTTTGTTCTCGATTTATTGAATTTTTTCTGCCATCATGAGAAAGTGATTCAAAAAGTCGAAAAATGGCGCATCCAAGAATTGGAACAAGTGTTGAATCAACTCGCCTTACTTTTGCGCACGGGGGAAAATTCCGATTGGGCGAATGTTTTCTTTCATTATGCCCAGGAGGCAAAAAAACTCGCCCTTCACAACAAATTTGACCTAGACGTGCTGAAAAGACTTTCTCAGAACATAGTCAACTGCTTTGAAGGGATCAGTTCATTGCGCACTCTTGTCCTTATTCAGGAGAGTGCCAAACAGATGGAAGCACTCAACCAGGAATTCAGGGAGGCTATACGCAGTCTATTCGAAATTCTTGCCTCGATCGAGGATAAGTGGATAGAACCGTTCAACTGATAAACATAAACAACCTGGATTATTCACGCGTTAGGCAAACCCACCCCACCCCACTTTAATGCACGGCAAGGAAGTATCTTATGAAGCTGTATTTATATACCGCGAATGAACTGCAACGAAGCTGCCAACCCTCCCCACCCAGCAATATTGATTGGCTCGTGAATAATTCAGGCTAGACATCCAGAAAACCGAACCTCTTGATCACACCCAAAACCGCCAGAGTTACCCACAGATGATTTTCTAAGGTGGATTTTTTTATTCCAGATTTCCAGTAACCTTGTGGGGTTTGTCTTTTTTGTAGCCATTCCAAAGCCCTGTGAATCTCTTCCTCTTCAGGAGAAAATCCGATCTTAGAAAGGGAGTCCAAACAGCTCAGAATATCTGTAGCCCAAAAGGGAGATGTGATTTCTTCCCAGAAGGATGCCAAAACTCTGTCCTCGTAGGCATCGGGCTTGAAGAACCGCTTCATGATCAATTCTCCCGCTTTTTTCGCTTCCTTGCTCTTTCTCCAAGTGGGGGAAGCGGCAAAAGCTCGCAGGACCATACCTGTGACGAGATGGGAAAAAGGTCGAGATTTATCGGGTTTCACAGGATTGAGCTTCATCTGGGCCTCTAGGTTGTATCTTTTCCTTAGTTCATCTTTATCGATGGTTCTGTATGGGATGACCCACCCTCCGTCCTCTTGCTTGTTCCGGACAAACCAGCGGAATCCCTTCTGAATCCTTTGGTCTTCATCTTTACCGAACATGCAAAGCAGTTCCAAGATCAAAGCATGGTAGGTTGGTGCATATTCATTCAAGTAGGCACCTCGGAAGTCTCCTTCTTTGGATTGGGTCGAGAGCAAAAATTTGATCGCCTTTTGTATTCCCTTTTCTTTCGAGGTGCATCCGAAGTTGTAGAGCCAGTAGCCATTCTGAAGCGTATCCACGATGTAGTATGTTTTTTCCCACCTTGGGTGTCCCTCGTATTTCTTTTTGCTCCATCCGCCATTGGTTTTTTGGCGTTTAAAAATCCGGATTCGGGCGGCAAACTTCTGCAAATTTTTGTATTCCCTGTCTACGGGAACCTCGAGGATATCTTTTTTAAGCCAATACAGAATCGGAAGGTTTCCCCTGGCAAGAAGAAACTCGATGGCTTTACTCGTGTTAAATTTCATCTAGATTTAATATTGTGCACAAAAATTCAAATGGTTCCTCGTTCGGATTCTTGAATTGATGCTTTTCTCCCGCAGCGACAAACACGCTATGGCCCGAAGTAATCGAGAATTCTTTTCCTGAAGCATCCACGACAAGTCCTTTCCCCTTTTCAACCCTAACAACATGCTCGAAGTCATGGTTATGAAAGGGCGTGTTTCCCCCTGGCAGCACCTTGAAATAACGCATGATGATGTTCGATGATCCATCTTCTGGACCGATCAGGATCCTTCTTGTGACATTTTGAACACCTTCCTGCTCCACGAATGCTTCAGGGATTTCCTGTTCGATCTTGATTTTCATTCTCCTCCTCCTGTTTTTTCCCCGGTCCATATACCACCATTCCTGGAAGGCTTCCGGTATGATTGTCGTTTGCAACCACAATCTCGCCGTTAATGATTACATACTGAAGACCTTGGCCGTACTGATGAGGATCGGAGAATGATGCGTTATCTTTGAAGGATTGGTAATTAAAAACAGTGATATCCGCATACATCCCTTCTCTAAGCATCCCTCTCTGTTTGATACGAAAGACCTGTGCCGGCAATGAGGTCATCTTTCGAATGGCTTCTTCGAGCGCTATAATGCCTCTTTCCCTGACATAGTGGGCTATAACTCGGGGAAAGGTTCCATAGTTGCGCGGATGGGGCATGCCGTTGCCTACGATTTGAACGCCTCCATCCGAAGCATGAATGGTATAAGGAAGCTTCATCAAATACTCCACATCTCTTTCATCCATCTGGAAAAATATCCCGCTGGCGCCACCGTTTTTTTCGATATCGATAATCAGATCAGCGGCATTATCGTTCGAAGGCTCTTTATTCTGGGAGATGAGAATCTCTCGGAGGTTTTTTCCCTCATAATCGGGGGTATGTCTCGAGCGTGCGATGTATATGGTTTTGAGTTTGTCGATGTTTTTCGTCGAAGTAAGCCGTCTTTCGTTGATATAAGATTTGATCTTTTGGTATGTATCTTTATATTTTAATCTTTCCAGGAACTTTTCTCTTCCGCCCTCGAAACACCATGAGGGAAAGCTGCTGGTGAAGCCTGAACTTGTTGCGGTGTATGGATACTGGTCCAAGAAGACTTCCACGCCTCTTTCCCTTGCCATCTCGACCGGACCAGTGATCATCTCATGCTTTCCCCATACGGCATCATCGGCAAGTTTTATATGAGAGATTAAAATGGGTATGTCGTTTTTTTCCCCGATCTCGATAGCTTCTTGGATGGCTTGTGTGATTTTTTGTCCTTGATCTCTTATGTGAGATGCATAAATTCCGCCGAATGGGATGAGAGCTGATACAAGGGAAACCAATTCCGAAGTATTGGAATAAGTTCCAGGGAGGTATGACAATCCTGTTGAGAACCCGAGGGCGCCCGCTTCCATTTCCTTCTGGATCAAGATTTTCATTTGATCCAACTCATCGCCAGTTGCCGGATCCATCTTCTGCCCCATCACTTCTCGGCGTATGGTGTTGTGTCCCACCAAACAGCCAAAGTTGACGGACATCCCGTTCTCTTCCAGTTCAGTGAAAAGTTCTTGAAGTGGATAAGGATGGCCTCCACAGTTTCCCCCTATGACAGTAGTGACCCCCTGGAGGATATAATTATCGACTGTGGGGACTTCAATGATCTTGCGGTCACAGTGGGTGTGCACATCGATAAATCCAGGAGCGACCATCAGGTTTGTCGCGTCGATCGTTGTCCCGGCTTTCTTCTTTGACAGGTTTCCTATCTCCTCGATCATATTACCGTTGATCCCAATATCCCCTTTGAACCAGGGATTTCCTGTACCATCGAGGATAAAACCATTTCGGATAAGGATGGCAAAATCTTGTTTGGGAGTGAAGCTTTTAAGGATAAAAAAGAAAATAAAAAGAGCGACCAGATATGCGGATATTCGGAAAAGCCTCTTAATCATGCCTTTGTGGAAGTGCCCATTTTATGCCAAGAAGAGAATTCTGTCAATTTATTTTACAAAACACCTTAACCGCTGGTATATTTAATTATAATAATATCAGTTAATTAGATCATATTAATTAGAATTAATTTGATTTTGAATTGGGATTTGAGTTACATTCTACTTTCCGCAGAAATCGATGTTTTTTATGAATTTTGGATTAACCTGGATTATTCAAGAGCCAAGATTGCTGCAGCAGCAAGGCAGTGGCCCATGAAGCTGTATATGAATAATTCAGGTTAGAATCGAGGAGAGTTTTGAATGAGCGATCTCATATTCCTAGATAATGGAGCCACTTCTTACCCCAAACCTGAGGAAGTTTACACCTTCATGGATCATTTTTACAGAAACTTCGGTGTCAATCCGGGGCGATCTGGATATGACCTTTGCATGGAAACGGGAGAACTCGTGGAAGAAACACGTTCCATGTTGACGGAGTTTTTCAACGGCACCGATCCTAACCGTCTCTGTTTTTCCTACAACTCCACCGATGCACTGAACCTCATCATCAACGGGTTACTGAAGGAAGGGGATCACGCAATAACGACCAATGTCGAACACAATTCCGTACTTCGTCCGCTCTACCATCTGTATAAATTCAACGGCGTCGAGCTGGATTACATTCCCTTCGACAGCAAGGGATTTGTGGATCCTGATGAATTCCCGAAAAAATTCAAGAAAAACACCAAATTAGTCGTCGTCAATCACGCTTCCAATGTGATAGGCACCATCCAACCGGTTAAAGAAATTGGAAAATATTGCAAGGAAGCTGGTATCCCGTTTGTGATCGATGCCTCACAATCAGCCGGCAAAATACCCGTCGATATGGAGGAATTGAACGTGGACGTCGTGGTTTTCACCGTCCATAAATCTCTGTTGGGGCCGACCGGAATCGGCGGCCTATACGTGAAGGAAGGAATCGAGATCAAACATACGCGAGCCGGTGGGACAGGCGTACGTTCGGCAGTAAAGACCCATTTGGATGAATATCCCTACCGGTTGGAATACGGCACATTGAACACGATGGGAGTTGCCGGATTGCAGGCAGGGATCAAGTGGATCGAAGACAAAGGATTGGACACCCTCCATGAACAGGAAATGCGATTAACCGCCATGCTCAGGGATGGGTTGAAAGAAGTGGAGGGGGTAACCCTCTATTGCCAGGAGGATCTAACTGACCACATCAGCGTTTTTCTGTTTAATGTGGATGGATTGGAAGCCTTGAACACAGGAACGATACTGGATGTGGACTACAACATTGCCTCTCGAACCGGGCTTCACTGCGCTCCATTGGTCCATGAACAGATCGGAACAGCGGAAATTCATGGAGCTGTTAGGTTTGGGGTCGGTCCTTTCAATACAGAAGAGCATATCGCCACAGCTATCCAAGCTGTAAAAGAGATCGCTGAATCCCGCCGGAAATAGCCTAGATCACCAAGGCGTTCGAAACCAGCTCCAACACCTGCACAACCTTCATATCCAGAGCATAATGTTTGATCACGTCGGTCAAGCCATCCACACAATTATGACATATGGTGCACACGAATTTGGCGCCGGTCGCTTTGAGTTGTTCGGCTTTTATTTTGGCCACTTCCATTCTCAAAGGCTTGTATTCAGCCATGGAAAGCAATCCCCCACCCCCGGTGCAACAGAAATTTTCCCTCCTATTGGGGGACATTTCCCGAAAGTCCGCGCACACATTATCCAACACCCATCTCGGTTCTTCCAGCAAGTCACCTGATCGGGCAATATTGCAGGAATCGTGAAAAGTCACGGGTTCTGGATTTTTTGCAGGATCGACCCGAATCCGCCCCTCCTTTATGTAACGCATGAGTGTCAGGATCACAGACTCTGTGGGTATGTTTTGATCATATTCGGCCCAGTTGTATCCTTCCCACCGGGTGGAACGGTAGCCGTGGCCGCACTCAGAGATCACGATCCTCTTCGCGCGAAGCCGTACGGCTGCCTCATACACATTTTTTGCCACATAGGCTCCCAGTTTGTCATCACCCGAATACAATCCAAAATTGGTTTGATCCCAACCCCATTTGGGCATGGTCCATTTTTCGCCCGCAAAATGGAATATTTTGGCTGCATGAGAGATGGAGCGTGGATCGAATTTGATCTCGCGCGGATTGATCGTGTACATAAAATCACACTCTTCCATGTCTAAGGGAATATCGATATCCGGATTATCCAGTTCCTCTTGAAGCTCCTCTTTCATCCAATCCAGCGTATCCAAATAATCCTCTTCTGTGACGGCCATTTGATTCCCTGTTTCCCACTGATCTCGGCTGACGTTAAAAACGCCCTCCGGAACAATGCCCAAATCTGTGAGGATCCCTCGGGCAAATCGGATGAGAAGCGCCGTGTCCACACCCATCGTGCAGTTGAATGTACATCTTCGGCAAGCGCTGCATGTACCGAATACGATATTTTTCAAATGGTTCAAATCTTGATCATCGACCGGAGAGTGGGCTTTCACCCATTTGGGAAAAATCCGGCCGGTCCAATCGATGTGTTTTTTAAAAATCTGCCGAATCTGGTCAGCCTTGTACACAGGTGTCATCTTGGGATCATCAGGTCTTGTCAGACAATAATGGCAGGACTCTGCACACATGCCGCAGTGAACACATCCCACCATAGAGCTGGCCAATTGACGGGTTATTTTTTTTTGAAGAAGCTCACGGAATCTATCCACATTCTTTTTCTGCTGGTCATAAAGCTCCAGATTCCCTTCCGTTACAGATCGGATCTTTTCCTGGCTAGTTTTTTTTTGGGATTCCAACTCGAGGGGGAGGCTGGTTATGTCTTCTATCTCGATTTTTTTCTTCTGGCTTTTTTCGGACATCCCTCACATCCCTTCTGTGGTTCTGTTTTTATTTTTTTTGGCATAAACACCCCTGTGCCCCATGGTCCTGCCGAGAAAAAATCGGGTGAAGGGGTAGTAGAGGTAATGGCCGATTTTGGAAAATGGAACATATATCAAAAAAAAGGCAGTCAGGGCAAAAAAGAATATCAACGGCCACTCAGACCTCTGGTAGTTGTTGGGAATAGCCAAAAATGCGACGCCAAAATAAACAATCATCAGCATTAGAGAAAAATAGTCATCTCGCGAACTGATGAGTCTTACCGAGGGATCAGACAAACGCCGGTAGAACCTGAACAGGCCTACGATAAAAGCCATCCCGACAATAAATTGGAATCCCCATACGATCGTTTTGATCTCGAACAGATGCGGCCAGTACGGAATGATCAACGTCGCTCCGATGGCAAGAATGACTCCCAGGTGGAACAGGACAAACTGGATGTAAAAAAAGGGTTTCTTTCGTATAGATTCCATGGCCCAGGGCATGGCCACATTCAGCATAGAGTACACGACACCGGCTGTGGCATTTCCTTCAGGATATGTTTTTTCCTTGCCGGATTTGAAACGGAAAAGCCAAAAAATTCTCAAGATGTAGACGAACAGAAGAAAGGAAAGGGCTACGATCTGGACTTCGTTTTCGAGAATGGTTAGGAAATCGCTCATCTACTAAACACAAGGCATATTACACACAGCCATCGGGTTTGGGTAGGCCCGCCACTTTGCAGGCGCCCTTAGCCGGGCCTGAGGGAAAAAGTTCAAAAATATACTTTAGAGGAAAACCTGAATTCTTGCAGACCTTGCGCACCATCGGTGCCAGATTCTTTTCGAGGAAATATTCGCGGATATAATTAACGACGGTCCAGTGGTCTTCCGACATGTTTTCGATCCCCTCTTCTGTTTTGGCAAGAGCTTTGGCTACTTCGTCATCCCATTCTTCGGGATTTTGCAGGAAACCTTCCTGGTTGAGTTCGATTTTTTTTCCTTTAACATCTAAATCTGGCATCTGTCTCTCCCAATCTGTTAATTCTTGATCTCGAACGCGCTATTATAGCATAATCCAATCCTGTGATCGAATTTTAGTACAACAGATAGTTCTGCCTTAGGTTTGAAAACGCCTCGAGTTGGTAGGCATATTCTTGAATGATATTTTCCACTGGGGCGCCCTTCTCAATTGCTTCTCGTATGGATGATGAACCTACGATCTTATCAAAATAATCTTCGTGGAATTGAAATTGTGTGGGATAATCATCTCTTGCCGTTTTAAGTATGTGTAGAGACGTTTCAAAAGGTTTATACCTATCTCTGTCCTCTATATGAATCTGAACTCCTCCGCAGAGCTTTCCCTCCCATTTGGAAAAGTCGGGTGTGAACCAGGCTTCTCGCAATTTCACCCCGACAAGATTGAGCCTATCCAGTATTTTCACAAGATTGTGTCCATCGATCCATGGAGCCCCAAATAATTCAAATGGTTTTGCTGTCCCTCGTCCCTCCGATATGTTTGTTCCTTCTAAAAAGACTTGGCCAGGATAAACTGTAGCAGTTTGGAGGGTGGGTATGTTGGGCGAAGGGAAAACCCAAGGAAGACCTGTCTGGTCGTACCACATTTTCCTCCTCCATCCTTTCATCTGGATGACCGTTAAATTGACCTTGTTTGTAAAAAACTGTTCATTGAAAAAACAAGCCAATTCTCCTACGGTCATTCCATGGCGGACCGGAATCGGGTAAAGACCCACAAAGGAGCTGAATTCAGGGTATTCGAGAACCGGGCCTTCCATAACTTCCCCGTTGATCGGATTGGGTCTATCCAAAATGATAAAATCGATGCCCATCTCAGCGCAAGCCTGCATGCTATAAGCCATAGTCGCAATATAGGTATAGATCCGTGTGCCGATATCCTGTATATCGAATATCATGACATCCACTCCCTCTACCATCGAATCTTCGAGAAGCTTGCCATCCGCCACCGTGTCAAAAGACCGCATGGATTCATCGATATCCTTTGGCTCGCCGGAATCGGGCTTCATGGATTGCCCATACAGACTGAACACAGGAAGACCGTAGTTTTTGTCTTTGGCAAATGGGATGTATTCCCCTGCTTGGACATCACCATGCACGCCGTGCTCTGGCCCATACAGGGCCACAAGATCGATGTCGGGATTTTCATGGAATAGATCGATCAGGTTGTTAAGCTGGCTGTCTGTTCCGGTCGGATTTGTGATCAAGCCGACTTTTTTATTTTTCACTAAATCCAGATGATTTGCGAGAAAGTTCTCGCAACCTAAAACAATTTTCCCAGTTTGTGTTTGGATTAGCTTTGTCATCCTTATATGTGTAGAAATAGACTAAAAGGAAGGTAAAGTTGGCTCCTCGGGTAGGACTCGAACCTACAACCTAGTGGTTACAAGTACCCCAAAATTTCTTCTGGGCTTGGACTATCTCATCACCCGCTTCGATTAAACGAAGGGAGGGTGTCGGGCGCTTCCCCCAAGCTATGCTTAGGGTACGAGCTCGCGCTCTAGTCTCTGCACCTTCCCTGACCGATTCGGCCCGGTCAGGGCTTGGCTCAGGGTTACCATTTTCCGTGACGTACGGAAGGAAGGCTTCCTTGAGTTCACCCGATTTTTCAACCACGATTTCTCGTGGAAGCTGCAACCCAGAATGAACTTCTCGATGACAATTGCCTTTCGAATAGCGCCTGTTGTCACTCAAAGTCACTCCTATTTTTTACAGCCACCCGCTCTGCCGATTGAGCTACCGAGGAGCAGCCAGATTAGATTAGCAAAATTTGGGGATAATATCAATTAGAATCGATAACCGGCTTGTTTGATTTTTTGCCGGTAATCGTCTCCTTCCATCCGGACGATCTTGCACATCTCATAAAGCCTCGAGCGCAGCCGCACGCCGATCCTATCCACTAGTGTCTCACTGCCTTTTTTGAAGAAAGAATCTCTGGAATCTTCCTCATCGTCAGAATGGTCGGGATAGTTGGATGTGAAGACTGTCAGTTTTTTGTTGTTGTAACGGTGGTTGACGATGTAAAAAACCATTTCTTCCACCCAGGCTGTGGTTCTCTTAGCCCCCAACTCATCCAAGATAAGAACATCCTTCTTAAAGATAGGATTAAGGACTTCTGATTCTGTCATCGGTGAATCCGGGGAATAGGTATTCTGGATTCTGCGAATGAGCTCCCGAAAATCACAAAAATAACACGGGACACTCTTTTGTTCGATCATCTCATTGATCAGGGCCACAGCCAAATGGGTCTTCCCCACCCCGCAGGGACCGATAAACAGGAGGCCCACATCTTGGACAGGGTAGTTTTTCACGAATTGCTTGGCGATCTTGATAGCATGTTTGTGGGAATCGTTATGTATCTCGAAGTTTTTGAACGAACAGTTTTTGTATCTTTTCGGGATCTCCGCTTGCTCGATAAGAATTTGCTCTTTCTTTTCCTCGAAACAACGGCATCGGCTCGCAACCATCCTGCCGTTGGCGTCCTTCAGGACCCAGCCGGTGTCGTTGCAGTTTGTACAAGGGTTGATTGTCATCAATTCAAGTATCCTCTCAATTGCTGAAGTTTATGGGAATGGGACAACTTTCTCATCGCTTTTTTTTCTATCTGCCTAATTCTCTCTCTAGTTAAATGGAGTTTGTCTCCTATCTCCTGGAGAGTGTTCGGACTTTGATCCTTTTCCTTGATCCCATATTTTTCCTCCAGGTTCTTGTCAAATATCCCGAATCTTAATTTTAACACATCTGCTTCCTTTTCTTCCAATTCATTCAGGATGTCTCGAATGTTTTCCTGAACAGAGTTTTTAACAATCTGATACTCGACAGAAGGTGACAGGCTGTCTTTGATTCTGTCACCGATTTCCATATCATCGCCGTAATATTTATCGCTCAAAGATATGTCCTTTCCTGTCAAAATTTCCAGGTCTTCCACATCCTCGACAGGAATTTTCATACGATTCGCTATTTCTTCTCTTGACGCTTCCCTGCCGAATTCCTTTTTAAGCTGGGCATTTACTCTCTTCATCTCAGAAATTTGATCGGAAAGTTTTTGCGGGATATGATATATGCGGGAATACTTTGTCAAAGCGTGAATTATGGCCTGCCTGATCCACCACACAGCATACGATATGAACTTGACATTTTTCGATGGGTCGAAGCGTTTGGCCGCTTCGATAAGTCCAAGATTCCCTTCGTTGATAAGATCCGGCAGACTAAGTCCCATCCCCCTGTATTTTTTCGCATAAGACACAACGAACCTCAAATTCGATTCGACAAGCTTTCCCTGCGCTTTTTTATCACCCTGTTGGATAAGATGTCCCAGATTCTTTTCTTCTTTTGGTGTCAACTGGGAAAACTTGGCGATCTGTCTGAGGTAGCGTGAAATATTTTTAGAATCGAGGGAATCTTTGAATTTACTTCTCATCCTTTATTTTCTCGATTCGTACAAATTTTACAATCTTTCCCGGCGTGATCCGGATCAGGGCTTGCCGCCTCTGCTCGAACTCCTCCTCTTGCCCCTCGACGATTTCTCTTTTTATGTATTCCAGGAACTCATTCAATTCTACTTCGATTTGATTCATCTTTTGTTTCATGTTGATGACAACTTCTACGCCTGCTAGGTTAACTCCTAAGTCTCTAGTCAGGCTCAGGATGAATTCGAGCTGGCTCAGGTCATCTTCACTGTAAAGACGTGTGTTGCCATCGCTTCGAGAGGGCTTGAGCAGGCCTTCCCGCTCATACAATCTCAACGTCTGCGGATGTATATCATACATCTGGGCGACGGCGCTGATGTGGTAAAATTTCTTCGGGCCTTCCCTGTCATTCATTTTAATGAACCTCTAAGTTTTCTCTTGGATTCTCCGTCGAGATATTTTGGAGCTCTTTCATCAGTTCGCGAATTTTCTCGTCTTCGAAAGGAGGCGGAACGATGAAGACTTCCACATACTGGTCTCCTTTTATTCTTTTCCCAGGTACAGGGGTTCCTTTATCCCGGAGCCTGAACTTTTGACCCGATTTCGTTCCTGGATGGATACGGATGGTCGACACACCGTAAAGTGTCGGCACTTTGATCTTGGCCCCGAGAGTCGCTTCGGGTACTGTGATCGGGACTCTAACATAGATATTTTTGCCCTTTCGCTTGAAGAAAGGATGGGTATCCACTTCGATCGTGATGAAGAGATCTCCGATAGGCCCCCCATTTCTACCGGCATTGCCCTTTCCAGCTATCCGGACCTTGGAGCCTGTATTGACTCCAGCCGGAATGCGAACACTGATGAGATCGGACTTGGACGTAAGACCTGAACCGTGGCATTGGGAACATTGTGTTCCCGGCGATTTGCCCGTTCCCCTACACGTCACACACGGGGAGGCGAACTTCATGAATCCCCTCTGCATGGACGTTTGACCGCTTCCTCCGCAGGCAGGACACGCTCCTTGTCCCCCACTCCCCACATATCCCTTTCCCCGACAGGAAGTGCAGCTGACCATTCGCGTGAGCCTGATCCGTGTTTTCACACCATCTACTGCATCCTGGAATCCGACTTTCATGGTGTAATGAAGATCTTCTCCCTTTTGAGGTCTTTGAGCCGCTTGAGTTCTTGATCCAAAGATATTGCTAAAAACATCCTGGAAGGGAGAGGAACCAAAACTGGAAAAATCGAATCCCTCGAAACCGGATGTGTGGGTCCGCTGGTGGGGATCTCCTCCTGAAGGAATATCCCCGACAAACCCGAATTGGTCGTATTGCGCGCGCTTTTTGGAATCGCTCAGAACAGAATAGGCTTCCTGAATCTCTTTGAATTTCGCTTCAGAAGTTTTATCCCCAGGATTCAGGTCGGGATGGTATTTTCGAGCAAGCTTTCGGTACGCTTTTTTAATATCGGTTGTTGAGGCTTTTTTATCAACCCCAATAATCTGATAATAATCACGTGCCATCCCGGACCTTCCTCATCCTGGGAAACGATTTATTTGTTCTCTTCGTCTACCACTTCGGCATCGATCACTTCCTCTTCTGCTTCCTCTGCTGTTTCCTGCTCTTGTGGCTGAGCTTGTTCCCCAGAGGTGCCCTGAGGGCCTTCAGCCTGTTGCTGAGCTTGTTGTTGCTGGGTAGCTTGCTGATACATCATTTCGGAGAGTTTGTGGGATTCCTTGGAAAGTTTTTCCATGGCCTGTTTAATTGCCTCGACATCTTCTCCTTCGGCCGCCTTTTTCGTATTATCTATTTCAGCTTGGACTTGCGTAGCCTCATCAGCCGGGATCTTTTCTTTATTTTCCCGCAGCAGTTTCTCCAAACTATAAACCATCTGATCCGCTTGATTTTTTATGTCTATGATCTCTCGTCTCTTTTTGTCTTCGTCTGAGTGAGCATCGGCATCTTTGACCATCTGGTCGATCTCCTGTTCATCCAAGCCGGAGTGCCCAGTGATCGTGATGGCTTGTTGCTTACCAGTGCCCATGTCTTTTGCTGACACATGAAGGATACCGTTGGCATCGATATCGAAAGTCACTTCTATCTTCGGGATTCCCCTTGGTGCAGGTGGGATTCCATCGAGGTGGAATCGGCCCAGGGACCTGTTGTTGGACGCCATCTCTCTTTCTCCCTGGAGAATATGGATTTCGACGCTCGGCTGATTATCCGATGCTGTCGAAAAGATCTCGGTCTTATTGGTGGGGATAGTCGTGTTCCGAGGAATCATCTTCGTGAATACCCCTCCCAAAGTTTCGATCCCGAGAGTCAACGGGGTCACATCAAGGAGTAGGACATCCTTCACATCTCCTGAAAGCACAGCGCCCTGAATAGCGGCACCTGCAGCAACGACCTCATCTGGATTAACTCCTTTATGGGGTTCTCTCTTGAAAAGGTCTTTGACAGATTGTTGAACCATCGGTATGCGCGTAGAACCACCCACAAGAATGACTTCATTGATTTCTTCAGGCTTCAAACCCGCATCTTCAAGGGCTTGTATGCAAGGTTTCTTGGTCCTTTCAATCAGGTCTTCCATGAGCTGTTCCAGTTTCGATCTAGACAGTTTCATCAGCAGGTGTTTTGGCCCGGAAGCATCGGCCGTGATAAATGGAAGGTTGATCTCCGTTTCCATGGTGGTGGAAAGCTCCATTTTTGCCTTTTCCGCTGCTTCCTTCAGCCGTTGCAGGGCCATTTTATCTTTGGTTAGGTCGATCCCCGAATCTTTTTTGAACTCTGTCACCAGCCAGTTCTGCACTCTCTGGTCGATATCATCTCCCCCAAGATGGGTGTCTCCATTTGTCGATTTAACTTCGACAACGCCTTCGCCAACTTCGAGGATGGAAATATCAAAAGTTCCTCCACCAAAATCATAAACGGCGATGGTGTGATCCTTTTGTTTGTCCATTCCATAGGCGAGGGCTGCAGCCGTGGGTTCGTTGATGATCCGGACCACATCCAATCCAGCAATCGTTCCCGCATCCTTTGTCGCTTTTCTTTGGCTATCGTTAAAATAGGCCGGGACAGTGATGACAGCTTTGTCCACTTTTTCGCCCAAATAATCTTCAGCGGCTTTTTTCAACTTTTGCAGTATAATCGCGGAGATCTCCGGGGGCGAATACTTTTTTCCCAAAGCCTCCACAACAGCATTACCCTTAGTATCTTTGTCTACTTTAAACGGGACTTGTTTGATTTCCTCAGGAACTTCATTTTGACGCCGCCCCATGAACCTTTTGATCGAATAGATAGTATTCTCAGGGTTTGTGATTCTTTGCCTTTTGGCAACTTGGCCAACCAATCGTTCACCTTTCTCAGTAAAAGCGACTACGGATGGAGTCGTCCGCCCTCCCTCTTCATTCGGGATAATTTTGGGCTTATCTCCTTCTGTAACAGCAACAACCGAATTTGTCGTTCCTAAATCGATACCTATGATCTTTGCCATTTATTTCCTCCGATTAAATATCTTGGTAAAATTTAGTACAATAACAATATAAAACATGAGTGTAGCTTTGTCAAGTATTTTAATTGTATAATTATACTTATTCTCTATGATCTTATTATTCCCTTACAACTCTGGAGATACGGGATCAGTCTTTTTTATTTATCAGGATCTTCGATAAACCCTTCTTTCATCAGGAGTTGAACTTCTTCTCTCGCTTTTTTTATGATGGTTTCCGCTTGTTTGAATCTTTCCTTGGCTGGCCGTTTGATTCTTGCAACACCTTGTTCTATTCCTTTGGTGCCAACTGCCACAGCTTCTCTGGGAAAAACTTCCCATTCATCCATGGTAGGTACGATATAGTCTTCCCTTATTCCGTTATCTTCTGCAACTTTTGCTAATTCCTTGGCAGCCTCAATACACATTTCATCTGTGATCTTTGTGGCACGGATATCCAAAGCTCCTCTGAAAATTCCGGGGAATCCGAGGGAATTGTTGACCTGATTCGGAAAATCAGATCGGCCCGTAGCTACTATCCTTGCTCCGGCTTCTTTGGCTTCCCATGGCCAAATCTCTGGAATAGGATTGGCGGAAGAAAAAACAATAGCATCACTTGCCATTTGCGCAACCCATTCTTGTTTTATAACGCCAGGTCCAGGTTTAGATGCGGAGAGCACGACATCGGCTCCTTCCATCGCCTCTTTTATATCTCCCCTGACACCTTTAATATTGGTCGTTTCGCAAAGGTTCCACTTTTCCTTGTACATCTTTTTCAGCATCGCTCTGTCGCCCCTGTCTTTGTGCAAAATTCCCTTGGAATCCACAGCGATGATGTTTTCTGGATTGACTCCAGCAGTGACAATAAGTCTGGCAATAGCTATATTTGCTGCTCCCGCTCCGATCAATGCCACTTTTATCTCCCCCATCTCTTTTCCAACGATTTTCACCGCATTGAGCAAACCCGCAACTGTAACACAGGCCGTTCCTTGCTGGTCGTCGTGCCAAACGGGTATTTCCATTTCTTGTCTGAGAGTGTCCAAAATATGGAAACATTTGGGATGGGCGATGTCCTCGAGGTTGATACCACCAAAAGTCGGTTGAATCCATTTCACGGCTTTGATGATCTCCTCGGGATCTTTGGTATCCAGGCAGATCGGGAAGGCATCGACGCCACCCAAATATTTGTACAGAAGGGCCTTTCCCTCCATTACCGGGAGTCCGGCCTCTGGTCCGATATCTCCCAGACCCAGGACACGCGAACCATCCGATACAACTGCCACAAAATTCCATTTGTTGGTCATTTCATAGGCTTTTTCTTTGTCCTGATGAATCTTTTTGCAGGGTGCTGCTACCCCAGGTGTGTACCAAACGCCGAAATCGTTGAAATCCCTTATCCGGCACTTGGGTAAGACTTCGATCTTTCCCCTATAAAATGGATGAAGACGTAAAGCATCTTTAGAAGGCTGTTCCGCTTTGGCTAACAGCTCTTCCACTGTAACTTCTTTCAATAGTCCCTCCTCATGACATCATTGGATCGGGAATCTGTGATGTCACAAAATTATTAGTATTATTCATAGAAAATAACCTATTATATTCCTCTCTTTTTTTTAGTCAAGTCGAATAATGCCGGGTTCCCAAATTATCTATGCAAGAAGCACCTTTCGCAGTCCGTTTCTCCTGGCTTTTTTGTGATAATCATAGCCAGGCCCAAATCGTCTGCGGCGTGTAGGACTTCCTGGTCCCTGATAGAACCCAACGGATATATGATTGCCGTGACTCCACTCTTGGCTGCGAGCTCGACGACATCCGTGAAAGGCATGAAAGCATCCGAAGCCATGACACACCCTTGGGACCCGTAACCACGTTTTGAAAACTTAACGGCATCCTCAGCCGCATCGATACGGCTTTTCTGGCCTGAACCAATCCCGTGGATCTTATCTGTGGAGCCGATAACGATGGCATTGGATCGGGCGAAACAAGCCACCGTCCAGCAGAAAATGGCCGCTTCGATCTCTTCATTCGATGGAATGCGTTTGGAAATTACTTCAACAGATTCCGGAGATACGATCTTAGAATCAAACCGCTTCTGAACCAGAAGCCCTCCTTCAACTCTCTTGAATTCCAGGCCATTATCCAGAGAGGGATCATCTGCCGGCGCGTCGAGCTTCACCACGCGCAAAGGCTTTCGTGATGCCAATATTTCGAGGGCGTCTGGAGCAAAATCAGGAGCAAAGACCACCTCCACATTCCGCCCCTTTTCTACGATGACTTTTGCCAAAGGTTTGCCGATCGGATGATTGAATACATCGACACTCCCAAAGTTCGAAAGCGGATCACACCCCCATGCTTTTTGAAAAACATCAGTCGGCCCCTCTCCCATCGCTACACCGCTCGGCATTTCATGTTTCACCAGGACGCTGATATGACGATCGGGATAAATGCTGGATAGCTTCCTCACAAGCCTGAGCCCCAGGTCCATATCTCCGATGTTGATGTAACTCAGACCTTTAGTCCCCTGTTGAATGACCTTGAGGGATGACATGTTAGGGCCGGATGCTCCGGGTTCTTGATAAAACGCCGCGGGATATCCAGGATTCTCACCATACCTCATCGCAAGTTTTTTCTGGAATTTGAGAGTTCCCCATTGGAGAGTGTCAGGGAAATCCTCTTCTACTTTGGTCCGGTACTGTTTGCGAGTTGTTTTGTCGAATTTTTCCATCTCAGGTTTACTTCCTTTCCGATCTGTTTATGATATGAGTGTCGAATTCACTCGATAACATATCGATCCCAAACACACAGGCCACCGACACTCGAAAATCTTGTCCTCCCTCCCTGGGTGCAAGAGACATATAAACGTTTTCGGCAACTTCCTGGGGCGATGTACCAACAATTTCTATTTCCTTGGGTTCTCCAACGAACGATGGAAGAGGATCTTTGTTTTCTCCCTCGTAGGTCATGATCATCCTGCCTTTGCCCGGAGCGAGGGAAAATTCATAGATGCTTCTAAGGCTTGAGTCATCCGGGGCTTTTCTAATCAAACTGAGCGCTGCACTTTTGTTCGGCAAAATGCATCCGCTTATTCTTGGTGTGAATGTCGGTGCATCGGGTTCATAATCCCAGTGTTTCAATGCAAAAGCTAGAATTTCCGCAGCGCTTTCTCCTTGGCTCAAACAGGTCATGACATCCACGGATTGTTTACCGTTGCTGATGGCGATCCCTTGAGAAAGAAAGAAAACGCTCGGGTAGATCAAGAGGTCGATATTACCTTGCTTCAAGAGGTCTTTGTCTGTGGGTTTTACCCAGATCGTTTCCTCTTCTCGTTCCATTTTTCTGGCTTGGCTCGAGGCCGATCGCCCTGTGATGGCATAAACGGCCAGAACATTTCCCCCTTTTTTCTCTTGCCCGATGATGATGAGACGTCCCGGATATTCTTTGATCACTGTAGCTCTTTTGTACATATGATTTTTTTCATTCCCTTTGTATCGAAGAAGACTAAAGGATAATATAATAGAAATCGTTAAAGTTCAAACACAAAAACGAGAATACAGCACCATCCCTTGACTTTGGACATTCCGGTTTATTTCCCTTATACTTCGCCCAAGTCATGAGTAGATCCTAGGATAAAAATGAGGCAAAAATGAGAAATAACGAATTCCCTAAAAAGGCATACAAAAACCTGGAATTCCTGAATACCGATGAAGCACGGACCATACGTATCCTGAGCGAGTATATAGAACCCCTTAAAAGATTGAATGAACACAAAGTCAACAGCACAGTGCTTTTTTTAGGCTCCTCCAAAGCCAAGCCAGATGAGACCGATTCCGCACTCACCAAATTCTATTGGGAAACAGAAGAACTTGCTTTTCGGTTGACAAAATGGGCTATACCACTCAAGCCCAAAGGGAAAAACTTCGTCGTCTGCACCGGTGGTGGCCCTGGATTGATGGAAGCAGCTAATCGCGGAGCCGCACGAGCGGGAGGAAAATGCATCGGCATGAACATCTCCATCCCAGAAGAACAGTTCCCCAATGCCTATATTTCTCCTGAACTATCCTTTACTTTCCACTATTTTTTCATGCGCAAATTCTGGCTTGTCAATCGAGCTAAGGCAGTCGTGGCATTACCTGGGGGATTCGGAACACTGGACGAGCTTTGTGAGGTTTTGACTCTTGTCCAGACAGGAAAAATTCACAAAGATGCGCTCAGTATTCTTTTGTATGGAAAAGAGTACTGGGATGAGATCGTTAATTTTGAAGCCCTCCTCAAAAATAAAGCCATAGATCCAGATGACATCCATCTCTATTCCTACAGTTCCAGTCCTGAAGATGCGTTTTCTTTTTTGAAGAGTAATCTGATCAAATATTTGTAGGCTTGAATAAGAATGGAAAAATTTTTCCACATTAAATTGGCCATCATCATTGGCACTATGACCCTTCTATTTTTCAGCTGTGCCCGAGTGACATACCCACCTTCCGAGACGGTACAAACGGGTGTTGCGTCTTGGTATGGGCCGAATTTTCATGGCAAGAACACATCCAACAAAGAAGTCTATGACATGTATGATCTGACAGCAGCCCATAAAAGTTTGCCGTTCGGCACGTTCGTGATGGTCACAAACCTGAACAACGGGAAATCCGTCACTGTTCGGATCAACGACCGTGGCCCGTTCGTCAAGGAAAGGATCATCGACCTCTCCTATGCTGCGGCAAAGGCGGTGGACATGATCGATACGGGAACAGCACCGGTCAAACTGGATATTCTCACAGACATTTCTCCAAAAAGATCATCCCAGAAATTCTCTGTTCAGGTGGGATCTTTTGTTCAGGAAGACAATGCCAAAACATTAAGAAATGAGCTAAAAAGAAATTTCCAAAATGTCTACATCACTCCTTTTAAAACAGTTAACCAAATCTATTATCGTGTGAGGATCAAAGCGAAAGATCAAGATATGGCGAGAGCCGTCGCCAAGCGTTTGATAGGAGCAGGATATTCTGCAATTGTATTGGAGGAACAGTAATCAAACCATTTTGCTTCAGG
>Ga0114922_10001281_pt1 | contig 24014 bp, 19 predicted proteins | sample AartaG_FD_100975 | JGI IMG/M metagenome (GOLD analysis project Ga0114922, IMG submission 100975) | Deep subsurface microbial communities from Aarhus Bay to uncover new lineages of life (NeLLi) - Aarhus_00045 metaG | ecosystem: Environmental > Aquatic > Marine > Oceanic > Sediment | place... | reverse complement strand
TACTCTGAAAAACTTTGTTTTTTTAACAAAATTATTGATCGATGTTATGGGGTGTTTGGGATGTGAACTTTAGGCACTTTAAATTTTAGTTCACTTTAGGCACTTGCGCTTTAGCGCTTTAGGTATTTTTGCACAAGTTATTTTACAACGTCAGCCTCTATCCCTCCGGATGTCACCTTGATGATTCGACCTGTTCCGATGGGAACATAGTTGTCCCCAAAGGCCTCCTTGATTAGTGCGATCTGTCGATCCCCTGTGCAGTGGGTGGCTCCGCATTTCTGAACGCCCAGTCCACGGAACGACCGGATGATGTCCTGTACCTGTTTGTCGGAATGACCCATGAGGTGGAAGCCGCCGAACACCAGAAGGATATCCTTGTCGAGAATCTCCCTGGCCTTTTTGACGATATTCACAATGCCCTGATGGGAACATCCGGTCACGATGACCGATCCCTGGCTCGTGTTCAAGATCAGGGATTGTTCTTTTATTTGATCGCCCATCTGTCCGGTAAGGTATACGTTTTCACAGATTTCGACAGGATCTTTGACAGGCACGACCCGGCCCTGGGCTTTTTCAACAGTTCGGACGAAGTCGTAGGGGAAGGAGTACGGTATATAGACAGGAGGTTTCGGGTTTTTCTCGAGAACAGCAGGGAGTCCACCGATATGATCCCAGTGGTTGTGGGAGATCACGATCTGGTCGACCTTTTTGAGGTCGGCATTCAGTCTTTCAACGTTATGCATGAAAGCTTCTGCATCACCGCCGGTGTCAAAAAGGATTGTTTTTTCTGTGCCTTCGATAAGGCATGAAAAGCCCCATTCGGTTCGAGTCCCCTCAGTGGCCTGATAGTTATCGTAGAGAACAGTCATTTTTATCGGTTTTGTGATTCCGGAATTTATGGAGGAGATTTTTTCTAAATCCCGCTTATGTTTTGTGCTTGTTTTTCCACCCTCTTTCATCAGAACATCGACAATATTCTGATGTCCGGCCAGCACTGCATAATCCATGGGTGTTTTTCCATTATCATTTTTGGTATTCGGTTTTGCCCCTTTTTGTATGAGGAGGTTGACAGTCGTCACATCTCCGTTCCATGCGGCACCATGCAAAGGTGTGTCTCTGCCACTGTCAAGGGCATTCACAGAAGTTCCTTTCGAGATGAGCAGATCTGCGATTTCACTTTGGCCGTGGATAGCCGCCAGATGAAGGGGCAGATGACCGGTGTTATCCTTCAGCTTTGTGTCTGCACCATGATCGGCCAGGAGCTTTGCAATATTGGGTCGACCTTCGATGCACACCAGGTGTATCGGGGCGAGACCGTCTGTATCCCTGGTATTCAGGCTTGCTCCATGGGTTATGAGAAGTGTGGCAACATCCTCATGATTTTGCCAGATGGCGTATGTAAGTGGAGATCTGCCGAATCGGTTAGTGGCACCGGCATTTGCGCCTTTTTCGATGAGCAAGCGGCAGAAATCGATATTCCCGTTCCTGGCAGTGAAGAACAGAGAGGTTCTGCCGTTATTCTCTTGGGCGTTCACATCCGCTCTTTGTTTGATCAAGAATTCACCACATCCCAAGTGGTTGCGGATAGCCGTGAAATGTAAGGCGGTCATGCCGTTTTTGTCCTTTATATTTAAGTCGGTACCTTTGTCGATAAGTAGCTGGATGATGTCCATGTGTCCATTGCCAGCCGCATGGTGCAGAGCGTTACTGCCTTCATTATCGCCCGCATGAAGGTCGGCACCCCGGTCGATGAGGAACTGAACAATGGGTTTATTCCCACTGCTCGAGGCCAGATGAAGTGGAGTAAGATTGTCGCTGTTTCTCGCTCCCAGCAAGTCAGGGTTCTTCGCAAGCATTGTTTTGACCTTTTCCAGTTCGCCTTGATGTATGGCCTGGTGAATGTCCTGAGCGGAAGAGGGTACGGTCCATATTAATAGTATGATGAACGTCGATACTATGATTATTTTACGAGTCATGAGTCTAACTCCTTATGATTCAGTGAATTTCAACACTACATTGAATTTTAAGATAATGTATCAGGATTGGAAAACCAAGTACTTTTCTACCTCTTCCGCACTTCCCTGATAAAATGCACCAACTGCCCTCGGCCCTTTACACTCAATTTGAAAACTTGTTACATCAAAAATGAGACTTTTTTCCTATAAACATTTCAGTCAAAATACCTTTGACAGACCCGGATTTGATTATTTAATTAAGGTCCTTCCCTGTGCGGACTATTGGGGAAAATCTAATTAGAGTTTGTGAACTTCATTACTAAAATAGTATCAATGCGATGGGACGTGTGTCATATCTTTTTTACTGCAAAGGGTGGAAACGGCGAGGATATTTTTGATCCCCCGTTGCTGAAACGTGACGGAAATTTTAAAAGGTTCGTTTTATCTATTTTTTTACTTGTTTTTTCCCTGTATTATTGTAACATTTACCATACAGTACTCCGGGGAGAATGAACCCGCATGCCGAAATTGGATAAATAGATCTTAAGTTTACCCCATTTAACGGATGAGCAACTTAATAGGTTTAAAATGTCGTTTCTTAAAATCATAGTATTCAGGCACAAAAATGCTATTATCTGTTAAATTGGGGTATATTATCTATCAAAAGGATTAGGGAGAATTGGTTTAACGTGCATCATGCCGGTCGAATAAACCAGAGGTCAAAAATATATACGGCCGGAGTAATATTATGAGTATCAGAATTTTTAAACCTCCTTGATATTCAATGAGTTAAACTCAAATCCGTTTAGAGAATGCCTTCATATTAAGATTTGGATGGTGTTTTTTTTCGTTTTTTAAAAGTGTATTTCACAATTTGAGAGGAGGGAGATCATGGGTAATCAAGATTTTTCCAGGTACAAGGGACTCTTCATGATACTGGCGGTGCTCATTGGCCTTGTCGCTGTTCTGGGGGCTCTTGACATGAAAAACGTACCGTACAGCGGCTATTACACCGATGGCAACAACACGGTTATCAGGATATATCCCGGCAGCCCGGCCCAAAAAGCGGGCTTCATGAAGGGAGACCTCATGCTAAGCAACGGCGGCATCGACGTGAAAGACACCAGGACGCTTATCCGCAGGCCGCGTGCGGAAATCGGTGAAACCCGCACTTACGTTTTCGAGCGTAACGGAGAGACCGTGAATATCGACCTGGCCTTTGCAGGCCTGCCCGTCAGAGAAATCGCTTTGAATTTTACCTTTACAGTCATCGGTTTTTGCTTTTTAATTTTCGGACTCCTGGCATATTTTAAAGTAAAGGACAAAAACACAACCCTCCTCGCCCTGGTTGGTCTCTGCTTCGGATTTGCTTTTGTCACCAGGCCGTATATCTCCTCGTACACGCTGCGTATGATATTTCGTTCTATCGTGCCCATCGCGGTGATATTCGGCCTTGCCATTCTGCTTCATTTCATGATGGCGTTTCCGAAAGCCAAAGCCACGCTTAAAAAGAAGAACGCGACGACCGTGCTTTACGGCCCGGCGGTACTGATGACTTTGTTCTTTCTCTTTATCATCATTTTCCAGCCGGACGCTACCAGCACTTTGAATACAATTACACGTATTCTGTTCGGTGTGTTTATTGCCGTGTATTTCCTGCTCGCAGCGGTGGCCATGGTGCACAGTTTCGTGAAAGCGACGCCCAAGGAACGGGCAGCGCATGGTCTGAAGTTCATGCTTTTCGGCACCATCATCGGTCTGGCACCCCCTGTTATTTCTACTATTATATATATTCTTGCGCCTACGGTGGTGCTCCCCGGAGAAGATTTTTTCATTCTCACCTTCGTGCTTATTCCTATTTCCTTTGCGCTGGCCTGCATCAAGAGTGGGGAGGAGCCTGCTGCGGCAGAGAAATAATTGAATGGGTTAGAACTCTTCTAAATAAGGGGCGGCGAGGTGCTGCCCGCCTCGCCGTTAAAATACCCGGAGGTGAACGTTACCTTCAGCAGTAGGAAAATTCCGTTGGAATGTCGAATGAATTTCTCCTGGTTTCCAAACTCCGGTTTGGTAACCCAATTGTATTAAAAACTCTGTTTTCCAACCCTTAAACGGGCGACGGCACAAAGAAGTCACGCCGCTCCTGGATTCCGGGTCAAGCCTGCCCCGTACTCGATACGGGGTCCGGAATGATATCCCCCTACTCTTGTCATTCCCCTAATAATCGGGGCAAGCTCCGCAGTGCTTGTCCCCGACTTGATCGGGAATCTGAACTGGAGAAACGACCAAATGCGAAGTAGATGGCACTCCGAAGGCGGGTCTTCAATCAGAATAAACTATTATCACTTGATCCGCCTTGGGCGGAAAGGGCCGGCAGTCGGAGTATCCGTCATCGTTCGACAGAATTCGTATCATTCCATTCTAAAATGCAGGAGTGTATTATGGACAAGAGCGATGTTCTTCACACAAACCGCCGTGATTTCATCACCAGGATCGTTCCGGGATGCGAACAGCGGCGTCGGACAGACCATCGTCCGTGAGATCGTTGAGGATAGTCAATACGCATTCGAGATGAAAATCACCGAATGCCTGACGGAAATCGTTTTCAGGGAAGCGAATGCTCCGGATCTGGGATACGCCTGTGTCTGTCATGCTGATTTCGGTTTTCCGGTCGGTATCAATCCAAAATTGAAACTCATCCGCACCAAAACCCTCATGCAGGGACATGACTGTTGCAATCACCGGTATGTTTGGGAGGCGTAACCTGAAATGGTCCGGTAGATGTCTCTTGGACTTTTTTTTGATCCGTTCTCAGTGCCCCTTTGATAGTCCTGGGATTCCGATTCCAGGACTTTACTGTTTCTTCTGTGCCTTCATATTAACCCAGGGACAGCACCAGAAGGGAAATGGGGTATTCAAGTGTTCTGTTTCATAAATTTGATGATGGTTTTAAAAAGATGTTAGACAGGATAACAGGATAAACAAGATAAATAAACTCCTGTATATCGATGGTATCATTGATCCAACTCACTCTGTGATAATACTCTCAATTTTCTTTTTATTTCAACTTTACGCTCACCAAAATTAATGATGAGACCAACATCCTTGCCAGTTGCCGTTAGGTAGTTCACCAATTGAACTTCATGAGCTTTAACGACTCTTCGTGTTTCATAATAAATACCTCAGTTAGGTTATGATTATTATTTTGATTTCCCGGATTTAAGTCCTAATTAATCCTGTTCATCTTGTACATCCTGTCAAATATTTTATGTCATCGTATTTATGAAATAAAACACTAAGTTTCCGAACGGAAGGATGGAAAATATCAGAAACCTGAACGATTTGGAGAGGAGATCAATATCCATTTTTATAAGGAAATTAAATATTTACTGGGTGGATGCCCGAATTATTTTAATACCCGAATCTCGGATTCACGATATTCTGGAACATGGATCCGAATGAATAGCTGAATCCGAAAGAGATATAATAATTATAGCTTGTCTCAAGCTCTTTGCGGTGTAAAAGCACTTCTTCGACAGTCAGGCCTCCTTTTTCAAGATATAACTGGTCGTGTATCAAATTAACAACAAAAAGCGCATTTGTTGAAAATCCTTTAAACAGCCTGAAAGTGAAAATATTCACCCACTCAAAATTGTTTTTACGCAAATCATGGAGATAAAAGGATCCGCTGAGAACGTTTATAATATTTCCCCATTTCCCCTGTATTACACTGGCAGCAGACATATGAATATCACTGACGAATTCAGATGTTTTGTTATAAATCGTTACTTTATAGTAATCATGATGATTAAAACCAAATCCAATACGAATAGGAAACTGTTTCCTGGAAAATTCCGAATAGGGAAAAAGATTATATTCAATTTCCGGCGCAAAGTTCAACGATAATTTATTATTTCGTCGTACATTGGAATTCAGATGCCCGTTTATACCGATAGCCCAGTTCTCTCCCATTTTTTTGGCCAACCTGCTGCTCGCGTGCAGGTTCCTCCGAATATCCTTTATGGTCCTGTCATCAACCTCATAACGGTTCTCTGAATAATCATAATCGAAATAGGATGTAAACTTCCACTTTTCGGTAACTTTTCTGGCAGAAAGGCTTACATCAAAATTCCAGTCTTTTTCATATTTCTCCCCGTCAAGCTCCACATCAAACCCTACACTAAAGGCCCACTTCTTCCATTTGTCGAATTTGGGATCCAATTTTTTATCGGACTGTCTATACGAAATGGATAGATCGTTTATGACAGGAGTTGTCACAACATAGCGCATCAATCCCTGTTTGATGACCTTTATCAGCCCGCGTCTGTATATCTCATATGTATCGGTCCTGTTTTTAATAAATATGAGAGTATCATTAATACCTTCATAAGTATGCTGTCCCTGATAGGTTATCGAATATTCCGTCCCCCCACTTCCGGTTGACTGGCTCGTAATCAGCACATAGACATCGGCCATACGAGGGTCTCTGACATAGTTCACAAACCGGATTTCTCTTTTCATATAATCATGGCTGATGCCTCCCTCGGCAAAAACTTTGAGGGCATTCCTCTGTGAATTCTCATCCTTTTGGCCGTTTATCTGTGCCTGGCACGGGTGAGGCAAATATACGCTTGAAAACAGTATGAAAAACCATCCAATAGTCTTATATAAATTCATTGTTATTTCCTCAGAATGTTAATTCCCAAAAATGGGATTGACGATGTTGTTTTTAAGCGATCCGAATGAATAGCCGATACCAAACTCAATACTATAGTCGTACTGGGTTTCGAGTCGTTTTCTCCGCAGCAAGACTTCTTCATATGACGCGCCTTCTCTCTCCAAAAATAACTGATCGTGGATCATAGAAAGCCGCCATTCAATATCAAAAGTCAACCGTTTGAATATCCGTATGTCAATTTCGAAATTCCATGTCAGCCTGTTCTGGGCAAAATCTTTCAGATATAAAGAACCGGTCAGGGATGATTCTATGCTGCCCCATGTTTTGAATATTTCAACATCGGCCATTAAGGAAGTCTGGAATAGTCCTTCATTTGTTTTACCATAAATGGTCTCTTCCCAGTATTTTCTGTAAATATACCCCAGCCTGTATAAGAAGGTAAAAGACCTCTTTTCAGATTCGATATAGGGGAAAATATTGTATTCAACTGCCGGTGCCAGTTCGACTGAGAATTTGTTGTTGTAATAGGTGGCCTGGCTTGCTTTACTGAAAGACCCGATGGACCAGTGATCACTTAAACTCTTTACGATCAGTCCGCTAAAATTGTGGTTCCGCGTGATATCTGTATACGATAAACCGATCTCTTCCATATCAAAAATATCTTCATCATAATAAGTATGAATATCCCCTCTTATTTTCCATGCATCGGTAATTCTTCGCGCTGAGAATCCTCCGCTGAAACTCTTCCCCTTCATGGATTCTTCTCCATTTAAATCAAAATGGCAGTTGATATTGAAGAGCCAATAATTCCATTTATCCTTAACGGCAGCGACCTGTTCCTCGGTATGGTCGTATTGAATCGAGATATTTTCGCTTACAGGGGTGTGTGCGGCATATTTTATCAATGCAACTTTTAACATTACGGCCAGAGTCTGTTTTTTATTTTCTTCCGTTTCATCCGGGTTCGGAACATAACTCAATTCATCATTGATACCCTTCAGTTCATTCCGGCCTGTAAAAGTAATAATAAATTTCTTTCCGCCGGATTCTATGGGGCCTTCTTCTATTTTTACAATGACCAGAGCCGAGTCCTTTTCACTCACGAACACGGCGAAATTGATTTTATCACTTAATAATGAAATATCGGTAAAGCCGCTCACATACACATTGAGTTTCCGGTTCTCGGTGTTGGACGGTGAACCGTTACTGACTTGGGAATACAGGGAGGGAAAAAATGAGGAGAGTATAAGCAGGAATAAAAATAGACAGTGGATCCTTTTGAATAAGAACATGTAGCATCCCTTTCCGTGATAAGTTTATCAAATAGATCGAAGCACATTTACATGAATCACCCCCGTCTTTCTTCTCTTCACGATAATGATGTAAGAAGTCCTATTTGAATAATATACTTATTTATACAACATATAAGACTTCATTATTCCGGAAAAGGTTTGCGTTTTTCTTGATTGGGAGGAAAACGAGAGACTCATGATTGTGCTCAACGCCTATATAATTGGAGTCCAATCATATAGTAAAATTGCGCTTTTTGATTCGATTGTTGCCGTTTCTGCTTTCCAGGTCCTTTTCATCCTGTTGGTGATTTTAAATATCCGTCATTAGACACTTAGATTTTCTTAAAACCGCATCAAATCATGCCTGGTAAATGTCCATTCCGGTGTTATGAGGGTATCACCAAATTCGAGTTCGTACCAGGGATTGATTTCGGGATTATTGGGATTTTTTAGAATATGTACATCCTGTGCCGGCATGAAACTTTGAATCAGTAGAAAGAGTTTCCTTCCCGTTCTTCGATGGACCGCCATGTCCACCACGAGGACAACGTGTCCCGGGCTGCCTCCCTGAATAAAGATGTCACCAATCTGCATGTTTTGAATGTCTCCAACAGATCTCAATTCCCTGCTCAGGGACAGAGAACCGGCCCAGGTAAAAACGGACTGCAGGTATTTTTGAAAACAGGAGTAGGATGAATCCAATTCCCCCGAGTTCGCCCATCTTACATTTGATCCATCCACAATCGGTCTTTGACCGTTAATCCATTCTCTGAACCATGAGGTGTCTCCGCTGGTAAAATTGAAATGAATGTTATCATATTCACCCCGGGAATACAGATACTCGGCGCGGAGACGCATCACCGCATCCGCACATTGCTGGAGGTTTTTCTCTCCGACATCGATATCGATGACTGCAAAATGCACCTCTTGATTCGCTTTCCTTGAACCATCATAGAGATAAACCGGCGGAAAACCCGACTTCAGAGGAAGGTGTCTCAGCCAGTCTCCAAACGAACCTGATTCCGTGTAGGACCGTTCATGCTCTATGGGAACAGCGATTCTTCTTATGATGACTTCCGACGGATGATAATCCCCGAGCCACGGATATACCAGCAGTTGGGCAAATGTAGGATTCGTAAATATGAAGATACCGATAAAAACAGAAAATGTATTCGGAAATGTTTTGTATTTATAAATTGGCATTATTACTTACGCTTTTTTACTTCCATATTGAATCGATTTCTTGCTATCAATAATTGCCTGTCCCATTACACTTTAAATTCCAACTTACTTTCCTTCCCATCTTTTATTTTTCGTTATCTTGCCTGATTTCCGACTGGCTGTTGTCATTCAATTCATTTGTCTTCTCCCTGCCTAAAGCTCGCGGATCGTTAATAAACAATTCCGCCAGATCCTTATCATGGTTCGCTCGTTTTGAATGTATCAGACCATTCATTATTTTTTCCAAATGTGGGGAATCTTTTCGAATATAGGCGAATAAATACCAGTCCTCCTCTATTTTGTAGCAGGCACCGAATTGATAATAATCAAGAACATAGACCATTTCACGATAGAACATCTCGGCCACAATATCCTTATTCCAGTAAGGGAACAAGGTGGAACCCCTCCCTTTGAGATGGTTCTGTACGATGTTTGACATGAATGCGGGATCTTCATTTCTGTGAGCCATTCCGGGTGTGGCGGGCGGTAATACGGAATACATCACGTCGGGTTTTTGAGAGTCGATGTACTTCCAGACCTCATCCAGTGTACGGGGAGTGCGGCCGGACAGGTAATTATTATTGAGTCCGATCCAGTCGATGGCTCTGTATCGACTGTAATAGGTCACCAGACCTGCTCCGGAGAGCAGTATGCTCGCCTGTTGTCTTAGCTCCGTTTCTTTCAGGTCGAGACCCATTTTGGCCAGAGGATGGAGTTCGGAACCCGTCTCATAATCATAACCCATCCAGCCTGTCGCCGAGGGAATGGGGGAACGGGCCCAGAGTTTCAACGCATAGAACGATAGAGAATCTTGGACTTTTCCGATGAAAGGAACACAGAGGATTGCAAGGGTGAATAATAAAAAGAAAACCTTGTGTGAACGTGTCCAAACACGCCCGACATAAAAGATCAGACATCCGATCAGAGGGATCAGGAGGGGATACTCATATCGAAAACCAAAGGACACTTCATGGATGGCACGAGAGTAGAGTATGACCACAACAGCGGAGGGAACAAGGCAGATGATCGGTTTCCAGATTTCATCATTCTTTTTCTTCCAGATAGCGACTACACCGACAATCAGAAGGAGGGGAAGGTACCGCCGAATCAAGAACTCAATAACCTCCTTTTTCCCCGGAAAAAGGATTCCGGCAGAACCGAATATGGCATTGCTTGACTTGACGAAGTAGGAGTTGGGAATAAAAGATCCAAAATACAAATACTTCCAGATGAGGAATATACACAACAATCCTGTGAATCCCATCAAAAAACCCATGATGGGTCTGATCCTCACCCATGGATTCATTCCATGCGTTGGGAAAATTCTGAAAAAAACAATGACTGCGATGTACAGTAAAGCGAGCACCAGTCCCTCCGGCCGGCACAGGGATAGAAGAATCATAAGAACAATACCCAACAAACTGTTTGTAAAACTGGGCCATTGATATGTGTTCATCATATTCGCAATCACCCAGGCAAACACCCAGGCATGGATGCCGAGAAACAACATGGTTTCCATCCCTCCTGTGAGGTGCCAGATTGTTTCCTGGAGGAGGGAGAATACGAGATAGACACTGGCAGCGGCCAGAAGTCCGATGTGTAAAGGCTGCTTTCCAATGCGTCCGAAAGTGAAACCGAAGATGAGAGGCACTGTGATGAAGAACAATAAACTCAGGCCACGCGTCGCCATGAGGGGATCGAGACCCGCTAGATGGGTCAGGGATAGGAGCAAAACATGAAGGAGACTTGAGGAACCCTCGGTTGGGGTTAGGTCAGTTGGATTGTAACGAATGCCGTGTCCTTCCGCCACATTTTGTGCATAACCGTATGTAATGAAGGCGTCGTCTATGACCTCCGATTTATGTTCCGAGATCCTGCAGGCGTGAATCCATGAAAGTAGAATGACGATGCAAATGGATACGGTAGTCACGGTGAACCTCTGCAGTCTGCCTCCATGGCGATGGTTTTTCTCCGAGGGTGTGGTTTTTTTCTTCATAGGGCTTCTCATTCGTGTCTTCACCTCAAGCAGTGATCAGTGTATTAAGAGTTTCCCTGTCTTAATATTAGTCATTAACTACAGCGGATAACCATTAATGTTTGATCATCGCGTTGTGGTCCATATTGATTTATCTCATCGATTATTTTATTAAATAATAGTTCTATTTGTTGAGAATGATGTTGTATTATTAATTCTTCAATTCGATTTATGCCAAATTCTTCATTTTGGGAATTAAGCACTTCGGTTAAACCATCCGTCAAAAATATGAAGGTATCACCTGACCTGAAATTTACTTTCCTAGTTTTAAATTGATAGTCAGGTTGTACGGACAACGGTATTTGTTTAATGAGAAGGTGCTGAATCGAATTGGAGTGGGCCTGATAATGTAAAATAGGTAAATGACCGATGACTGTGAACTCGGCCGTTTTACTTTCATCAAAACGGATAGCCGATGCGGTCAGAAACATAGAGGCTTGATTTAATTGATGAAGCGATCGATTAATTGTATTAATTATGGTTGAAAGAGATGATTGGCTCTGTAATGCTGTGTACATGGCACTTTTAAACATACCCATAAGTAAGCCGGCAGCGACACCGTGACCGGAAACATCAGCTATGTAGCATGTTATTGATTTCCCGGTCTCATAAAGATCGAGCAGGTCTCCTCCAACCTCGGAAGTGGGAATCGATTTGCCATAAACATCAATGGTTTTATTTTTGTATTGGATTTTTGGTACCAGAACATCGTGCATTTTTTTTGCTAGATCTATTTCTGTTTTTAAACGCACTTGCGGGATACCTTCACCCGATATAAAAATGATAAAAAATAAATACCCCAAAAAGATTGACACCAGAATACCAAACCCATCAAAGATTAAGCGATTTTTTATCATGTCATTGATTGGGATATGAGCACTACTTTCAGGCATTAAAAAAGTGATACAAAATTGAATTATTAAAAACACGGGTAATATTTTCCAGTCCCGGCGCATGGTTATATGAGCAAAACCAACACCCATCAGGCCAAAATAGGCAATTGTGATAAGGAGTCTCCAGAGGGGTTGCTGCCCGGTATTCCAAAGATCATTGAGAAAACCCATTGTTGAAAAGGTTAAAAATACTGCAATCAATAATTTTAAATATGATCTTGTTGGCAGAGATCTCCAAAAAACTTTTCGATAGAATTTTTTATTTTCCATAACTCACTCAAGGTCGACGGTAAATTTATTATATACTGTCCGACTCTAAAATCGATCATCAATGAAAGTATGTTGCAAACATCGTTTCTATCTGATATGCGCTACCCTTGTTACTGATTTAGATCCTCACTCCCGTAGAGGCAGGAGCCTCTACGGGGATGGAAATCCAGCCCTTTTGTCTCTTCGTAAAATCAAATAGGTGCCTATCAAACCTGCGAGGAACAGACCGATATCCTCATACACGCCCTTATAGATGGCCAGTAAGCTAACTATTGCGACGATTAAGGGAATGATAATGGTGTATCTGGGAAATTTTTTATTCATCATTAAGAACAGTCCGAATGTGAAGACCGCCGTGGGGCAGGGCGCAAGACCAAACGGGACAAATTCAGGATAAATATGCCCTAAGAAATAGCCGAATATTGGATACCCGGCCATGGCATAGATGACAAAAAGGATACCAACATTGAAATGCAGGTTGATTCGAGGGCAATCTGACAGGTTCGATTTAACGGTGCTGATCAGGAACAGTAATCCCTGGATCGTGGCGAGAACGCCGAAGCCGTATGCATATGGATACGACGGGGCCCAGTATATCATGCAGAAGACGATGCCGCACCAAAGCCAGAAAAATGACAGGACCGCAAAGACGATTTTCATTGAATATTTTGTCTGCTTAATCGTAAAAAACACGGCCAGCAAGCCAAGTATATAGGCAACTATCTGGAGTGGCCAGATGGCTAAATTAAAGCGTTCGAAAACAAGTAATAAGTCGTCAATCGTAAATGAAAACATGGCTCCCTCCTTTCCCATTAAATGATTCTCGATTTATTTTCATTCTTCGAATTTGAAACTAAATATAATCTAATAATTTTATTAATAAGAACAAGAAAAAATATCCATGCCACTCCCGTAGAGGCAGGAGCCTCTACGGGATGTGAAATTATTTTGGTTTTTATCATTATACCATTCAAAAGGAGTCTTGTGATCCATAGTGCCAATATAAAACAAATAAATAAAAACGCAACAAATAATCTAATGTTGCTGAACATCATGATTAACATGTACGGCAGCATCATTTTTCCCTTGAGAAAGAGATAAATTTATTTTAAATTATTAAATTATTTGAATATTTCTGTACGATTCTACTTATTGTATAAATATGAAAGGGAGAAGACTGATGAAGAAAATAGTGATTATTTGTAGTACGCTGATCCTCTGCTTCCACTGGATGCTTTATGCTCAGGTGAAACCGGATGGGCAGAAGGCCTTTCAGCATGTGGAATATCTTGCTTCGGATGGTTTCAAGGGAAGGAAATCGGGTACGCCGGAGTATCGAAAGGCGGCCGAGTATGTCGCTGCCAAGATGGAGGCGTATGGCCTTCAACCCGGAGGCGACAACGGGTCCTATTTCCAGGAGGTCGTCTTTAAAAACTGGAGTAACTTCGAACAGCCCATTCGGCTGAAGATATTAAAGCCCGAACGGCGTGTCTATTTTGCCGGCAGGAATCGGGATTACAATCCCGCTCGAGGAACGGGTTCGGGTAGAGTCAAGGGACAGCTCGTCTTTGCTGGCTACGGTGTGGTTTCGGAAGAGAAAGGGTGGGATGACTATAAGGATCTCGACATTAATGGGAAGATCGTTCTCCTCATGCCGGGGGTTCCGGATACGCTGGGGAAGGATGTGCGAAGAGAGTGGTCCATAGACAAGAAGATTAAAACGGCTGCCGAGAAGGGCGCTGAGGGTGTTATTTGGATGAATATCACTGCTTCCGGTCAAAGACGGAGAAGGTCTTCTTTGAAAAAAGACACCTGTCCCGAAGGCTTTGTGGTGATGAATGCAAATACTGCATTTCTGGATGATGCCTTCTATCTTTCCAACGAGAGTTGGAGAACCCTGGTGAGCAAGACGATTCGTGAAGAGAAGCCCTTTCATACTGTCTTAGATGTTACGGCGGAGATGGAGGCCCATTACACCCATGCGGACAGTTTGACTGCCCCCAATGTGATCGGCGTTTTGCCCGGCAGAGATCCGAAACTCAAGGATGAAACGATCATTATCGGAGGTCACCTCGATCACCTGGGTGTGGGTGTCGACGGATTTGTGTATAATGGGGCCGATGATAACGCCGGATCCGCAGGCGTCATTCTGGAACTGGCACGGGTGTTCCAGGCCAATCGTTTTCAGCCCGACAGGACCATCGTGTTTGCATCCTGGGCGGGTGAAGAGATCGGGCTGGTGGGATCCAGGTATTATACGAATAACCCGGTTTATCCCCTGGACAGCACTGTCGTCTATATGAACATGGATATGGTCGGCTGTGGGGATACGGATTTCTATGTTGGCGGGATGTGGGAATTTTCCGATTTTTATGATATTATCAAAAGTCATATGGATGACGAAACGAAAGAAAGACTCAACTACCGCCTGAGTTACAGGGGCTCCGATCATTCGGCCTTCCTGCCCAAGGGTGTTACGGCCATCAGTCTCAGGACCGGGAATACGCTGACGAGGGAGCTAAATGATGAACATCCTGAATATCACTATCCGGGCGATGCCCCCAACATCATTGAACAGGAATTGCTCCAACTGGCTGCCCAATATCACTATGATATCCTCGTGCATTTATCCAAAACAAAGGAGAATCTGTTGGATCCAAAACACCATATCCAGTTCGTACACAAGGATGCCACCGTGGCAGACCTCCACTGCGATACCATCGGAAGATTGTTGAGTGGGGAGGATTTGAGCAAGGATAACGAGAAGGGTCACATCGATATACCGAAACTCAAGAAGGGTGGGATGAACCTCCAGGTCTTTGCCTGTTTCGTGGGTCCCCCGGCCAATGATGAGGAGAAATATCGGGCGGCAAAAAAGGCGTTCAATCAAATTGATGGTGTCTATCGTCTTGCCGAAGAAAATCCGGAAGATGTGGCCGTCGTGAAAAGTTATGATGAATTCAGGAGACTGAGGGGAACGGGTAAGGTCGGGATGCTCATCGGGATTGAAGGGGGTTATGCCATCGAAAATGAATTGAGTCTCCTCAGAACTTTCTACAGGTCCGGTGTGAGGCTTATGACCCTCACCCATTGGACCCACACGGATTGGGCCGATGCGTCCGGGGATGAAAAAGCCGCTTTTGAAGGATTAACCGAGTTTGGGGAAAAAGTGGTGAAGGAGATGAACGAGCTGGGTATGATCATCGATGTGTCCCACGCCCATGATTCGACATTCTGGGATGTGATCCGTCTGAGCGACTCGCCCGTCGTGGCCTCCCACTCGTGCTGCAGGGCGCTTTCCGAACATCATCGAAACTTGAGCGATGAGATGCTCAAGGCGTTAGCGGAAAATCAGGGAGTCATCGGGATCAACTATGCGCCCGGATTCCTGAATGTGGAATTCGATAAGAAGATGAACGAACTCATTGTGAAAATTGCCAAGAAACATGGTCTTCCGACGGATTATGGAGAGATGATGAAGGCGGATCCTGAAAAACAGAAGAAAGCATTTGAAGAATACAAGGTCGAATCTGAAAAATTGAGAGCGTTACTGACACCCGTTGATGTCAAGACGGTCGTGGATCACATCGATCACGTCTGTGAAGTGACGGAAGATTGTGACCACGTCGGACTGGGATCCGATTTTGACGGCATTGGAAACACGCCCCTCGGATTGGAACATGTGGGCAAACTCTCGAATATTACCAAAGAGTTAATGGCAAGAGGGTATAAAGAAAGGGATATAAAAAAGATACTCGGGGGGAACTTCATCCGGATATTTCGAAAAATTTGCAGTAAATAATCGTGAGAGGACACATGGTCTGTAGCAAATATCATTTGGGAATTCTGCTGATATTATCCATTATTTTGCTTGCGAAACGGAATGATTCTGTTTTTTCCCAGGATTCTTCAGGTGGAACCGATCCCGTAGCAAAGATCCATCAAAGTCATGTTTTTGTCGATATGCACGCCCATCCGGACCGATTCCATCGTGTCAATATTCCCCGGATTAGCCGGGAGGAACTGGATCGATACCAACGGAGTTTGATGGATCTGGTGGTATGCAGCATCAGTTCCGATGCTGCATATCAGGGAGGCTATATCAGGCGGGATGGGACTGAAATCAAACGACTTCAGCGGGGCAAGGATTATACGATTCAACCCGGGGATGCCTTTGCCTTCACCCAGGACCGTCTTGATCGAATACTGCAGACGATCCGGGAGGGGGATGCGGTTCTGGCTTCGAGTCCATCGGACGTGTTAAAAGCCAGGAAGCAGGGAAGCCTGGCTCTGATGGCCGCCCTGGAGGGTGCCGATGGCCTCGAGGGCCATCTTGACAGTCTTCGGAAATTGCATAGCAAGGGAATTCGTCTTCTTCAACTCGTTCATTTCCGGGCCAATGAACTGGGTTTTATTCAGACCCGGCCGTATCAAGCAGGCCGCCTGACTCAATTCGGAAAAGAAGTCGTTGAGGAATGCAATCGATTGGGTATCATTATCGATCTCGCCCATGCCCACAAACAGACCACGATGGACGCTGTTAAAATATCAAATCACCCGGTCATCTTCAGCCATACCGGTGTGAAGGCCCTGCACGAGGGAGATCGGTATCTTTCTGACGAAGAAATTCGGGCCATTGCAGGGAAAGGGGGAATCATCGGCATATGGCCCTCTTCTTCATTTAGGACCATGCATGAGATGGTTCTGCATATCGATTATGTCAAGAAATTGGTGGGTATCGATCATGTGGGCATTGGGAGTGATTTAAGGGGTATGCGTGTGATTCCGGAGTTTGGTGAGGAGGCCAATTTCAGAGCGATAGCGGAAGCGCTCCTCAATTATGAATATACCGATGAAGAGGTCGGTAAAGTCATGGGTGGGAATTTCTTCCGACTTTGGAAGATCGTGAGTGGGGAAGACGAGGGATAGGCGCTATATCTTGGATTGCCCATGCTGAATATCTATGAAGACACTTTATAATTTCTCGCTTTTCTTTCGATTCAATAGAAAATAACTTGAGTAATTCTTCAAGAGTACCGGAATACTTCGAATTTTCTTTGCCAGGTTTCTCCGAAACATGAAATCGAATCCTGCCTTCATAGTACGCACCATGGATCCACGATAGGGGAACCACCAGAAATTCTGGGTATGGCATTGGGGATCGTAATTGATATGTTGTATGTTGACCATCTCATCGAGTCCTTTCTCCCCATGCACCCAACCGACTCCGCTGTTTTTAATCCCTGTCCAATCGGCTTCGGGAATTCCAAATGCGATGATTGAGTCGTTAATCATCAGCGAGCCCGCTTCTATACGCTGGGCGATTCTTCGCCCTCTGTTGGCATCGTTCGTCCAGACAGAGGCGGCCAATCCGAAGGAAGAGTGATTGGCCAATTGTATGGCTTCCTCATCGTCACTCACTGGTGTGATAAACAGTATTGGGCCGAAAATTTCCAGGTCAATGGGCCGGGGAATAGACTTCTCCCAGAGGATCACGGTGGGTTCGAAGAAATATCCAGGGAAGTCATCCAACCGGTGTCCGCCCAACAACACGTTTGCTCCGGTGTCAACCGCGTATTTTTTAATGGCTTCCATTTTTTCTCTCTGGGCTTCCGAGGCTAACGGTCCCATATCGGTATTCGGATCCAACCCATTGCCAATACGCAATTTTTTAGCTTTCTCAACCACGAGGTCAATAAAGTCCTTGGCAATCGTCTCATGGACGTAGACTCTCTCAATGGCATTGCAATTTTGTCCGCAATTACTGAATCTGCCCCAGACAATCCCGCTGCCGGTGATTTCCAGATCGGCGTCTTGACAGACGATCGCCGGATCATGGCCGCCCAGTTCCAGGACGGTCTTCTTCAGGGATCGTGCACCTCGTTCCATGATCTTTTGGCCTACTTCAGTACTGCCGGTGAAGAAAATTTTCTCTACACTGGAATCGACCAGGGCCTGGCCTACCGGTGCCAATCCTTGAATGATCTGGAAAGATTCCTCCGGAACACCGGCATCGAGTAACAATTCTCGGATTTTCAAGCTGACCAGAGGCGTCAATTCGGAATGCTTATGTATCACTGTATTTCCCGCTAACAGGGCCGGTACGATGCAGCCCATGGGGATGAGGAGTGACCAATTCCATGGGGAGATGATACCCAGTACACCCAGAGGCTGAAAATGAATCCGGCTTTTTCGTCGTTTGAGTAGGATATTGTGAAGGGGAAGTCTCCGATCACTTAAAAATTTTTGTGCGTTTCTCGCATAGTATCCCATTGAGTCGACAACGGCTTCAACCTCCAATACCACCGATTCGACAAAGGGCCGTCCCATTTCCAGTGTGATCAACCGACCGAACTCCTCGCATCGTTCTATGAGGAGTTGTTGAGCAGTCTTTATGATTTCGGTTCGTTTTTCAAGACCCAGATCGCGCCATGCCGGAAAACCATTTCTGGCCTTCTGTACGATCTCCTCGACTTGCTGAGGATGGGTCATCTCGACTTCCCCGACCGGCTCCAGGGTCGCCGGATTGGTGGATGTCAGGGTTTCTTTTTTGGGTGTCGTCGTTCTCATTCAAACCTCTTCCAATTTTAAGGGCTTTAGCCCTTTGAATTTAATGGTCGAAACCGCAGGTTCATCAACCAGCCCTTCGCCTTTTTCACCGGATAAAAAACAAAGCCATCCATAATCAGGGAGGGCCGCACGAGAGGTGCCAGGAGAAGAAAATGAACCATCATGTCCAGGACGATTCGCTTGTGAGTGGGAGGACATCCTTTGATCCGCACGGTTTTTTTCGCTTTGAAATTTGTTGACGCCTGGGCACAGTTTCCGATGAGGAGTATGGTCCGGTCTTCAATCCTTTTTTCAACCTTGCCGATGAGAACGGTCAATTTGGGGAATCGCTTCAGGAGTTTTGGTTTCCGATCCCTAATCATATGAAGCCAATCGAGAAAGATACCGTGGCAGCCTCCGGTACAGTAGGGTTTTCCGGAGTGGATCGTGAAGTGACTCGCGAACTGCTCGACTGGATAGAATCCAAAATCCAGTTTCTCGACGATCTCATGACCCTTCTCGATGGAAAAATCCCCGAGTATTTCTATTTCATCGAAGGAAGTCGGACCGTATCCCCGGTCCATGGCCTCCCTGATATGTTCGATTTTGAAGGGATCGAGATTCAACATCCGGGCACAGACCATGTCGTGGGCAACCACATTGTTGGAAACAGCGATTACGCCGAAATCGATTCCGTTCTGGGTCATCTGATTACCGCCATAGGATAGGCGGATGCCGTCGGTAATGATGAGATCCGGATTGGCCGCCTCTAAGATGTCCACGATCTTGATATGGAGATCCCGGTTATGATGGTAGATCCGTTCTTTACTGTCGATCGTCCCGATGTTGAGTTTCAATGCTCCGGAGTAAGCGTGGGAGAGTACATTTGTTTTTAATTTGGGAGCAAAGATGAGAAAGTCCCGTTCCGCCATCTCCCTGGCGATGGTGATGTAGGGCTGTACTCTGGACCGTTCCAATACGATCTTCACACGGGGTCTCTCCTCCATGCTCCGACATTTCACAGGATACTTTCTTTTCAGTCTTTTGTATCCGGCCCAACGATACGTGTTCGCCGTGGTTATGCCAAGACCCGACTTTTCCACGATATCGATTCTATTAATATTCTTTCCGTGGATTTCTATCACCTTCAGGATGCCCTCGATGATTTCCATTCGGGTGTAACCTTCGGTGGCAATCCGGGGATGGGCCATGACTAAGTTTGGTTTGATAACGATTTTGCCGGTTATGGATTTTTCCAACGGTACCCTTTTGAGGGCCTCCTCGATTACCATACCGATCGTTCTAGGGTTATAGTCAGAACATGTCCCCAGATAGACGTGATACGTTTTCATACGCGAATCCTTTAATGTGAAGAGAAAATGGATAAAGTTTAAGTTATAAGATATAGAATTTAAAAATAAAACGGAAATAAAAAATGGAGGAATGGTTAAAATGAAGTACGTGCCGGGTACTTCAAAAGGTGCCCGGCACGTTGAATAGTCGAGTAAATCATCGAACGATCATCTTGAAGCCCTTGCCATGGATGTTCAAGATTTCGATCCTCTGGTCACTCTTCAAATATTTCCGCAACTTGGAAATATACACATCCATGCTCCTGGTAGTGAAGTAACTGTCATCGTCCCAGATGTGTTTGAGGGCAACCTCCCGTTCCAGAGTCTTGTTTACATGTAAACACAAAAGGCGTAGTAACTCGGCCTCTTTATGGGTCAGTTTCCTTGTCTCCTGATCATACTGTAAAATGTGACCTTCATAGTTAAATATGTAATCACCGATGGTGAATTCCAGTGGGTCCTCTTTTATCTCTGTTTTTATTCCGATTCTTTTTAAAACCGCCTGGATTCGCAGAATGAGTTCTTCCATGCTGAAGGGCTTGGTAATATAGTCATCACCACCGATTTTGAATCCTTTGATGCGGTCCTCTTTTAAAGATTTGGCGGTGAGAAAAATGATCGGCATGTCCTGGCTGATATGACGGATGTCTCGGGCAAGATTGAAACCATCCTTTTTTGGCAGCATGACGTCGATGAGACAGAGGTCGAAGCGCTCTTGAAGAAAGGCTGAATGAGCTTCTTCTCCATCCTCACAGCGAATGACGGAAAATCCTTGTAGTTCCAGAGATTCCTCCAAAATGGTTCCCAGGTTGGGATCATCTTCGACTAAAAGGATTTTTTGTTGTTCCATAAAAATCTGCCTGGTTACACCATAAACTGGTAAGTAATGACTATTGATGTTAATCTTGGATACTGGATACTGGATACAAGATGCTGGATGCTAAATATCTGAATTATCGGGTATCCCGTGTCGTTTGTAATAATAGGCTTAATGGTCTTCACATAATGGAAGCGTTATTTCAAAAACGGAACCTTTGCCCGGTTCACTTTTTACGGTGACTGTACCTTTATGGGCCTCAACCATCAATTTCACATAACTCAGACCGAGACCAAATCCTTTTACATCATGTATGTTTCCTGTAGGAACCCGGTAGTATTTGTCGAACACTCTTTTTTGTTCCTCAGGCCGAAGACCGATTCCGTTATCTTGAATAGCGATTTTCAGAGTGCCTTCTACATTCTTCGTCTTGATGTCTATTTCCGGATTCCTGTTGGTGTACTTCACTGCGTTGTCGAGTAAATTGTGTATGATGTTACTCAGATGTATGGCATCGGCTTTGACAATATGAATCTCGGCCGATAGATCTGTTGAAATGTGTCCCTTACTTTTGTTGAGTCTTAAATGAAAATTATCAATAGCTTTCAGTATGATTGTATGAACATCGATAACGCTCATATTGAATTTGACATCACCCTCTTCAATTGCTGCCATTTCTAATATTTTTTCGACTTGATTACGCATTCGTGAACTTTCATCGTTAATGATCTTGCCGTATTTTTTCAATCGAGCTTCGTCTTTTAATACCGAGGGTCGTGTCAATGTCTCACTGGCCAGGGAGATTGTTGAGATGGGTGTTTTGAATTCATGGGTCATGTTGTTGATGAAGTCTACGAGTAAAGAGGAGAATCGTTTTTGTGTGAAAATAGCCCGAATGACATAAATAAAACAAAAGACAATGACCATTATGAAAAAAAGCGTAGATAGTGCAGATAGCCCGAGTCGTTTGAAAATTGCCATCCTCTGTTGAGGGAAGAAAAGGACAAGATCGTTGGGTTCTACAAAAACATCATGGGGGAAAAGGCGCGTTTTGAATTCGGAATGGAGAATTTCCTTTTTGTGTTGGGATGGTTTCACCAGTATGACCGAGTCTTTCTTTGCCGATATGATACCATAGGCATAATCTTGCCGGATCCCATTTTCTTCAAGGGTTCTACGAACAATCGTGTCCAGTTTAGCAGGATTAATTCGGTTTTCGATGGGGACAGGTGTAAATGTGGTATATTCATCCAACACTCTTTCCACCAGTTCGAGTCTTTTTTCGGAGGAGGCCGGGTCCGTGAGGATTGTGATATCCCGCGGAGCATTCCTTCTTAGATGCATCACATAGGCTGTACTATCGAAGAAAAGTTTGATATGTATCTCAGTATCCAGGCGTTCCGATTCCGGCAGAAAGATCTCATGTTCGCCGGTGGGCTTCAATTCATCGACAATTTGGGTCAATTCCTGTCCCTGAGAATCGAGCATCAATAAACGTACTCTCTGGGGCTTATCCAATTCAAAGGTTATTTTTTGACTGTCGATTCGGGCCTCTATTTTATGAGGTGTCACTTTCCTGCGAGGCTCTGAATCACGAGTAGTTTTACGTCTTATTTCTTGAATATTTACCATTTTTTTACCGGTCCTCTCCGTTTCATCCTCAGATACCTCGAGAACGCGGACCAGCATATCATGGGTTTCAAGCTTCTGTATAATACTGCTCAGCGCTGCATTCACATTTTGACGGAATGTCTGTAACTCCAAATCGGCAGCCCGATCGAGCATTGCGATCTGTAAACATAACAATCCGCTGAGGGCAGCGGTCAAAAGTATAATAATTGTGATTACAATTTTTTTACTGAGCTTCATTGCTATAATGTAATAAGAGAAAATGGAAAAAACTTACATTTTAACTTTTTTTAACACTTTCTAACACTATTTAACTATACCAAATAGAAACAAAATAGTAACTTTTATCGTTCAATGAATTGTTAAAAATAAGATAGCAAACAATTCATCTAAAATCAAACAATTTAGGAGGATGAATCATGGGAAGGAGATGGTCGATTTTTGTGCTTTTTGGACTTCTTGTTTACTTCTCACAAACAGGGCTCGCCCAGCAATTCCAGATTAAATTGGACGGAAAATCCAGCGAGAATATTTTTTTATTAACCGAGTGCATGGCCGTACTCGTCGATGAGGAAGAAACGATAGAGGTTCAAATTTTAATGCCTGTTGAACATCGCCCTGAAGGGTACGCTGAAATCGATTTGAAGAAGGGCGATGAAATTTTGATGATGAATGCGAAACGGGTTCGGAAGGTCAAGGATCTCAAAGAAATCTACGAGGGACTCGAACCCGGGGAACCCGTGAAGCTGGGGATTCAGCGAGATATGGAGATGTTCATCGTGACCTTCAAGAAAGTCGATCCGAAGAAACTTCCCAAAAGAGAAATGAAAATGATACGTGAGGGTAAGGGAATGGGACCCGGTGGGGCCGTCAGACTGGCCAATTTCGGAGGTGTATTGGCCGTTAAGGAGATGAATGGCAAGGTATCTGTTCATAAGATATTTCCCGGCCTAAAAAATGTTTTAGACGAAGGCGCATTACAGGAGGGGGATGTCATCCTGACCGTGAACGGGACTCAGGTTCAATCCAATAAACAATTCGCTGATGTCTATACGAAAGTCGATGTGGGCGGAGAGGTTCGTTTGACCATTTCGCGGGAGGGGAAGCAGAAAAATGTGAAATTCAACAAGCCGGAGCCGGCAGAACGATAAAGCCGAATGCTTGACTCACTCGCTGAGAGACATTTGAACCGCAGAGAGCACAATAGACGCAGCGTTGATTCTGTTATTTTGAATATCACAGGTAAACCTGTTGATCTCAAAACGGTTTTTATGTGTTAAGAATAATCCAGGCTGAGATAATGTGTTTGCAGTAAATGAATTTTCC
>Ga0114922_10001280_pt1 | contig 24021 bp, 21 predicted proteins | sample AartaG_FD_100975 | JGI IMG/M metagenome (GOLD analysis project Ga0114922, IMG submission 100975) | Deep subsurface microbial communities from Aarhus Bay to uncover new lineages of life (NeLLi) - Aarhus_00045 metaG | ecosystem: Environmental > Aquatic > Marine > Oceanic > Sediment | place... | reverse complement strand
CGCCCACTTCAGCAGCGACCCCGAACTCGTCAACGCCTTCAAGTCCGGCAAGGACATCCACCGCGAGACCGCCGCCAAGGTCTTCAATATCTTCCCCGAAATGGTCACCCGCGAGCAGCGCGATTTCGCCAAGCGGATCAACTTCGGCATCCTCTACGGCATGGGACCGGCACTGTTCTCCAAAGAGACCGGAGTCAGCTTCAAGGAAGCCAAGCGTTTCATCGAGGACTATCTCGCCACCTTCTCCGGCATCAGGGACTACATCGAACGGACGCTCGACGAGGCACGGCGGCAGGGCTACGTCACCACGATGCTTGGGCGGCGCCGCTACCTTCCGGAGCTGGATTCGCCCAACCCCGGCATCCGCAGCCATGCCGAGAACATGGCCGTCAACACACCGATCCAGGGTTCCGCAGCCGACATCATTAAGCGCGCGATGATTGACATCCAGGCCGACATCGAGCGCGAAGGTCTGTACAGCCGCATGGTTTTGCAGGTGCATGACGAGCTTGTGTTCGAGATCGCCCCCGGCGAGCTGGAGAGGGTGCGCGAAATAGCAGTGAAACGGATGGAGGGCGCCGTGGAATTGATCGTACCCGTTGTGGTTGACACCGGCAACGGCGCCAACTGGCTCGAAGCGCACTGAGATCGGACGCTGGAATTCCTCTGACTGCTTATCCGAACAGTCCCTTCTTCTTCGGCTCCTTGATGACCTTGCGCGCCTTGAGGTCGCCGATCATCTCCTCGGGGATGCCGGCGTCGAGCAGGGCTTGTTCTTGAGCTTTCACTGGCTTCTCGGATACCTGCTTCAGCACCTTGTCGATGGTCAACCTGTAACGCTCGTTGAGTTCCTCGAGCAAGTTATGCCGGATCTCGCCTGCCTGGCGGATGGAGAACTGGATGTTGCCGATTTTGCGCCGCAGCATGCGCTCGTCGTGGGGCGTCATGGCCTTGTTTTTCTTGCCGTCGCGGATGCGTTTGCTTAGATCATTGATGCTTCGCATGCCGCTCTTGTAGACCTCGGATATGTAGCTGAGAGCCTCTTCCTGCTCGCCTACGCGGCAGAGCAGATCGATGATCAGCATCACAGCCTTCATTCCCTGTTCGATGCTCTTGAATGCCGTCTCTTTGCTGTAGCTGTAATCGTACGCTTTAACCGCCATGCGCAGGCACTCTTCTTCGTTGCGCGGCAACTCCGCCCAGCGCGACCGCAGCGTGTAGAGGAGTTTGCTCAGCGATGCCGGTCCGGCGCCGGATAAGTCCGGGGATCCTCCCGCCGAGCCGTCGAGATCATGGAGGATGGCTCCCTGGATCGTTGAGAGCAGCGTCCGCAGGTCCTCCAGCTTGTCGCGCATCGAACCGGCCATGCCGGAGTAGGAGGTGTCGGCTTCCTCACCGCCTGCCTGCTCCTCGGTTTTTCTGCGCAAGTCGGCGAGAACCGAGCCGGCCTCCCCCAGCAGGCTTTGAAGTTTTTCAACGTCCTCCTGCATCCGGGCCAGCGAACCCTCGCCGAGGTCGATTGCTTTTACTCCTCCGCCTTGCTCGCGGAAGAGCCATCCGAGGCGTAGCGCGATGCGGCCGATCCGGTCGTGATTAACGTTATCGGTTTCCGGCATGCCGGCTATCATAAGCGCCGCCAGATGCTGCGCCGCGGCACCGTTGAATTCTAACTCTCCTTCCGGGACCAGCTTTCGCAACTCCACCAGAACCGCCCGTTTTTCTTTGTCGCTCTTGAGGTAGGCTTCGTGCAGATAGTCGTCCTTGCGGCTGCCGCTGGGATTCTCGATGTTATCGGCCAGGTCGGCGAACAGGCAGCGAGGACACTGCCAAACCGCGTAGTAGTGCGGCGGCACGGGATCAGAAACATCCTCGGCCCAGCGGTAAGAGACGACATGCATGTCGCTCTCGCGGCTGGCAGCGACAAAGAGCTTGGGATTGACGAAACGCAGCGGCACTCTGCTTTTGCATACAGAGCACTCGATCTGCTTATCTAAAAAAATGTTCCTTTTTGCCATAGCTTCCCACCATTACTAAATGCGCCATGTTCCAAATCGGGAACGCGCTGAATCGCCGTCCAGGGTGAAAACCCTTGAAGGCAAAACAGTCAGGAGATTTTTTTACGGGTCTTTAGTTCCTGCACTACCGCATCGGGCACACCCGCCTGCAACAATGCCCGAGCTTTAACGTGGACATCATCCCGCTTCTTCTCGGCGAGGACTTTTTCGATAACCTGCTTGTGTTTTTCCAGGAGCACTTCAATGATCCTGCGCTTGTTCTTTCCCGCTTGCCGGATCGCCATGTTGATCGTAGCTATCTTGCGGTAGAGCATCTGCTCGTCGTGTGTCCTGAGGCTGCGCGAACGGCGGCTGTCGCCGATGCGGCGTTGCAATTCCTGCTTGTTTTCCAGCCCGCTTTTATAGATCTCAGCGATGAAGCGTAGCGCCCGCTCGTACTGATTGATGCGCATCAGCATTTCGATGATCAGGCCAAGGATGACCATGCTTTTCTCGATGCTCTGGAAAGAGGTTTCGTGGTTGAAACAGTACTCGAATGCGTCGACGGCCATCCTCAGGCAGAGTCCCTCGCGCAGGGGGATTTCGGGCCAGAGTTGCTTTATCGATTTTAGGAATCCGTCGAGGTCTGTGGGTGGTTCCTCCGAGGGCTGCGGTGGCAGGCTGAAATCACCTCGGTCATCCTGCGCCACGGCGCTCTGAAACATGATGAGCAGGATATCGAGTTCCTCGAGTTTGTCCGAAAGAGATGCCACCACGGGAGCGTAAGGATTCTCTCCGCCCTCTGCGGGGATCCCCAGTTCTGCCGAACGGTCGACGGCCGCCGCGCGGGCTTCGATGACAGCCTCCGTGAGCGTTGCGATGCGGTTTTCCAGCAAGGCGGTACTCTCGTGGAGCCTCGATAGCGGACCGCTCTCGGAATGTTCTGTCTCCCTGCCTCCGGCGCGCTCGCGGAAAAGCCAGGCCAGCCTCAGCGCCAGCCGGCCGAGCCTGTAGTGGTCGATGCGTTCCGTGTCGGGGAGGGAAGCGACCCATAGGGCTGCCAGATGCAACGCCACAGCCCCCTTGTAATCAGTCTCTCCCTGCGGGACCAGCTCACGCAGTTTATTCAGTATTTTTAGCTTTTCACCGGAGATATTCTTGAATGCGTCGACAAGATACTCTTCCTTAAAGCTACCTTCGGGGCTCTCGATCTTCTCGGTGAAATCGGCAAAGAGGCATTCGGGGCACTGCCACACCGCGTAGTAGTGCGGCACGATCCCTTCGAGCACGGCCTGAGACCAGCGGTAGGTGGTGACGTGAAGGTCGGATTCGCGCGCCACCGCGGTGTAGAATTTGGGATCGGGATAGCGTATGGCATGGTGCCCGCCGCAAGCTGGGCATTTCCTCTCTTTACGTATGAATGCCTTTTCTAGGGACATTGCCGCCCCTCCGAGACGTGCAAATGAAAGAGTAGTCCCAGGCAGCCGGGGGAGACCATGCGATTGGTCACAAAATCATGAGGATTCTATTTCATCGCAATACAGCTGATCTCGATTCGAAAATCTCTTGCCAGGGCCTTGACCGCAACGCACGCACGCGCAGGGGGATTCTCATGGAAGTAACTGACATAAACCCGGTTCATCGCGTCGTAATCGGCCATGTCGGCCAGGAATACTGTTGCCCTTACTACGTCGGTCATTTCGAAGCCGGCTTCCTCGACCAGGCGCTTAATGTTATCCAGGACCTGTGCGGTCTCGGCCTCGATGCTGTCGCGCACCTCGTTGCCGTCGGGGTCGTTCGCAATCTGCCCGGAAACATAAAGTGTGTTGCCGACCTTGACGGCCGGGCTGAACGGCCTGCCGGAGGATGATCCGCCGATTACCTCTCTCTCAGCAACCGGTTCCGCCTGGGCGGGGATCATATCCGATTCCGCCCGGCTTGTTTCGCTCTCCTCGAACGATCTGCTTATGTATATATAGCCGAACACAAGACAACCGAGTAAAAACAAAACGATTGCCGCAACTACCGCCGGTCTCATTGATAGCCCCCTTTCCGCGATTTGTTAGCCTGTCGGACATTTGAGTTCCCTTGATTCTATCCTACCATGTTTTACCGTTGGCTTGCCGAAGTGTGTAAGTCGACCGAACAGAAAAAACCCCGGGCGGAGCCCGGGGTCAAAATGAGAGGGTATTGTGAATCAGATGACCACGCGGACGCGGTCGGATTTTAACTTTTTCACCTTCTCCAGCTTCTCCTCGATTTTACTCTTGAGCTTCTCCCGCTGCTCCTTCTGGTAGGCTTCGTATTCATCGCTGTCGATGTAGGTCTCGAATTCCTCAACGGAGTCAAACTCCTTGTCATTGAAGATAACCTTACCGTCGGGATCGATCCTCAGGTGGAACCTGAACGTTTCACCAAGCGGATCAATGTCGATCATGAAGGGAGGTACGGGGTGTTCGGGAATAAGGATATCAAAATCGGGAATGTCGAAATCAATGTGGTAGTCGAAGTCGTGGATATTGATGTCGATGTCCTCTAACCTTTCCAGCTTCATACTCAAGGCGTCCATTCTCATGTCCAGACCCTCGAGAGCCGGGGCCAGGCGCTCGTGGATTCTGGGCACAACTACATCCCAGCTCCCCGAATCCTTCTTCTGAGGTGCGACGTTGAATGTCATTCGCTGGCTTTTACGGACAACTTCTACTGCGATTGTTTCTCCCTCCTCGCCCTTGAACTTCCAGATCGCTTCTCGCAAGTCGGAGCCATTATCGATTGATCTGCCGTCGATGCTGACGATCACATCGCCGGCCATAAGACCTGCCTTCTCGGCCCCGCTGTCTTCGAAAACTTCGGTAATCAGAACGCCTTTGCCGCTCTCGACACCGAAGTATTCTCCGAGCTGTTTATTGAGATCCTGGTAGTTGATGCCGATCCAGGGCCGTTTTAACAACGCTGCGATCTGGGGCCGAACGATAACGCGCTGATCTACATGCGGACGGGCCTTAAGGAAAGCTGAATATTTCAGGTATGTCTTTTTCTTTTTGAGGGTAACGGTAAGCGTCTGGCGCTCGCCATTACGGTAGAATGTTACCGCAATCTTGTCGTCGGGTTTGTGGCTTTTGATTATTTCAGCTAGTTCGTCGGTGGATTTTACGGCCTTGCCGTCGATTTCCACGATCACGTCGCCGTTGCGGATTCCGGCGTCATAAGCGGCGCTCCTGCCGCTCACCCCGGCGATGTAGGCTCCTTCGGTCGCCGGCAGGTCGAGCCTTTCAGCAGTATTCTTGGTTACATCCAGGGCGAAGACGCCAAGCTCCGCCCTTGCCTCTTCCTTGTCCTCTTCCTCCTGGGCCAGGACGGCCTGGTGGAACACCCACGCGCCTGTGACGGCCAGGCCGGCGACGGCCAGAAGGATTAACAAAACTCTTGAGCGCATCTCCTACCTCCTCGTGAGGGATACCGCCGGTGCTGCAATCCCCGCGTACGTGCGCCGGCGTGTTATACAAGTGGCTGCAGATAGGACGTTTGATACGGCGGAAGGTGTACACAGAATCTCCACATGTATACATTTGTTTTTACGGCAAAATCGATTATTGATATCGGGCGGGAGGAGCTGTCAGTCTGCCAACTTGCGATTGACTCTGTTCATCACCAGTTTTGTGTCGCTGGTAACAAGATCCATTACGGCGATCACAGCTTCTTCGATGGTTTGTTCCAAGGTCTGCATTTCTTCTTCGTCGAATGGTTGGAGAACGTACGCCACGCTATCCGGCGGCTTGGGATCGTGCCCGATGCCGAGCCGCAGCCGCACGAAATCGCTCCCGCCCAGCTCCCGGATAATTGATATCAACCCCTTGTGTCCGGCGTGGCCCCCGGCCACCTTGAGCTTGATTCGACCGAAAGGAATGTCCAGATCGTCGTGTAGCACCACCAAGTCGTCGACCTCCAGCTTTTGCGATTTCATCAGATTCGCTACGGCTATCCCGCTGTGATTCATGTAAGTCAGCGGACGGCAGAGAAGGAAATCATTGCCTCTGTGGGAGGCTATAACCAACTCGTACGACGGGGTTGCAGAGCGCCCCCGGACCCTCACGCGGTCTTCCACCTGATCCGCCACGAGCCATCCGTAGTTGTGGCGGGTGAACTCGTACTTGGGTCCCGGATTGCCGAGGGCAACAAAAGCGTGCATAACTCCCCCGCACTAATTAGATGGAAACGCGGACCCGGCAAGCCGGGCCCGCGGTGAAGATCATGATGCAGCCTGCGGTGCGGTTGTTACTCCGTCGGGCTCTCTTCCGATTCCGCCTCAGCTTCTTCAGCACCCTCTGCAGGCGCCTCGGCGGCTTCCTCAGCGGCTTCTTCCTCGACAAGTTCCTCCTCGATCTTACGCGGAGGTGCGAGGTGCAGAACAACCGCCTCGGATTCCTCAAGCATGGTCACCTTATCGGGAATAATAAGGTCTTCGACGCGAACGTGTTCGCCGATCACCATATCAGAGATATCGACAGGTATCGACTCCGGAATATCGCCGGGCAGGCACTCAACCTTGATTTCCCGCATGACGAAGTCGAGCGTTCCACCCTGGTCCTTTACGCCTGGCGCAACACCCTCGGTGGTGATGGCCACGTTTACCTCAACCAGCCTGTCCGCATGCACGCGGAAGAAACTGATGTGCAGGAAGTCGTGCGTCACCGGGTCGAGCTGGTACTCCTTGATCATTACCAGAGGTTTTTGTTCCTCACCCTCGATATCGATGTTGAAGATCGTGTTGAATCCCGATTCCGAGTGGATAACCTTCTCGAGTTCCTTGTTTGAGAAGCTTACCGGGGTGGTCTCTCCGCTGCGCCCGAAGATGATACCGGGCAAGAGGCCGCTGCTACGCAGCCTCCGCATCTTGTTCTTGCCGGTTTCCTCGCGCAGTAGCGCTTTCATTGTGATTTCTTGTGCCATCGCTGCTATTCCATCCTAATGCAGTTTATTTGTCCGCCGTGAAGCAGCTCCGTTTATATAAACAGGGAACTGACGGAAGTTTCCTCGTGAATGCTCTTTATCGCATCGCCCAGCAACTCAGCCACCGAAAGCTGTTCGATCTTTTCGCACTTGCGCGCGGCTTCGTTCAGCGGGATCGAATTGCTGACGATCACCTTCTCGATTTTGGAATTCTCGATGCGCTCTATCGCGTTACCGCTGAGTACGGGATGCGCGGCAGCCGCCATCACGCTGTCCGCACCCTCCTCGACGAGCGCTTTGGCAACCTTGGTGAGCGTACCGGCGGTGTCGATCATATCGTCTACGATAATAGCTCGCCTGCCCCGCACTTCGCCGATCACGTGCATGATATCGGCCACGTTCGGGCTGCTGCGCCGCTTGTCGATGATCGCCAGGGAGGAATCGAGTCGTTTAGCGATCGCCCTTGCCCTCTCAACTCCGCCGCTGTCGGGTGAAACAATCACCATGCTGGGGATATTGAGTTCCTGTATGTGGCGTACCAGTACGGGGGATGCGAACAGGTGGTCCACCGGGATGTCGAAGAATCCCTGAATCTGAGGAGCGTGCAAATCCATTGTGAGAATTCTGTCAGCACCGGTCGCCTCGAGAAGATTGGACACCATCTTGGAGCTTATCGGCACTCTGGGGCGGTCTTTGCGATCCTGCCGCGCGTAGCCGAAGTAGGGCATAACCGTCGTGACGCGTTTCGCCGACGCCCGCTTGAAGGCGTCGATCATGATCAGCAGCTCCATCAGGGTAGTGTTTACCGGATGGCAAGTCGGTTGCACGATGAAGACGTCCCGACCGCGGACGTTCTCAAGGATCTGGCAGTGGACCTCGCCGTCGCTGAAAGTAGTCAGCAGAATATCGCCCTGGGGGATGGCCAGGTGTTCGCAAATTGCTGCAGCCAGCTCCGGATTGGCGCTGCCCGAGAAGACCTTCAGCTTGCCGTTGCTCATAACCTCCAATCTCCGTTGGCTTTTCTATCAATACTGCTTGGCTGGGGCGGGAGGATTCGAACCTCCGATGCAGGATCCAAAGTCCCGTGCCTTACCTCTTGGCCACGCCCCAACCGTAGATCGCCGGAAACGAATAGTCGGGTCTATGGAAGGCCTTCGTGACCCGTTTTCATTTGCCGATAGTTAATACGGTCAGCCCGCGCTAAGTCCTTCCTCTTCGGCTGCATTTCCCTGCTCCACGGGAATATCTGCGGGCGCGCCGCTGGGCTCCGTCTCCAGGACATTGTTGTACTCGTCAATGATCGCTCGCTCCATCTTGCCTCGCATCTCGCTGTTGAGCGGGTGGGCGATGTCGCGGAACTTGCCGTTCTTGCCTTTCTTCGAAGGCATGGAGAGGAACAATCCGTTATTGCCATTAATGATCTTGATGTCACTTACGATAAAACAGTCGTCAAAAACGACGGATACGAATGCCTTAAGTTTGTCCTCTTCAACCGGGAAAACGCGAATCTCGGTGATCTCCATAACTCTACCCCCTCTCTCCCTCTCGCCCTGGCTGTGCAGCAGGGGATTACAGGAGTCTCATGCCTCCCGTTTCCGCGCGATGACGAACTGTCTGCGGAAATCCCTTTTCGTCAAAGAGCTGCATGTGATGGCTCCGACTCCTCGTGCCCGGAACTGCTCGGCTGCCAGCTCGGTGGTGATCCGATCATCGAACTTTCCGACTACCACCGGCCCGCTGCCACTCATTGCTGTCTCGATCGCTCCGGCCTCAAGTAACCCGTCCTTGAGGATTGCCAGCTCTGGGTGGGTGCGAAAAACGCTCCTCTCCAGATCGTTTTGCCAACTCATCCCGGACGATATGGATTCCCCGAGCGACAAGCGTTGCGTACTATCGCTGATTTGCTGCCCAAATGTCAAATTATATTGCTCGTAGGCGGACGCAGCACTGACTGAAAATTTCGGTACGAGCAGAACCAGATTCATTGGCGGGGCATCCTCCAGGCTCGTGAGTTCCTCGCCGCGGCCCCTGCCGACAGCGGTCCCGCCCAGAAGGAAGAATGGGACGTCGGATCCAAGCTCCGCGGCGGCGGAGAACAACTCATCATCGGAGAGCGGCTCACCGGTCATTATGTTGAGTGCGCGTAATCCGGCGGCGGCATCGCTGCTTCCGCCGCCCAGGCCGGCGGCGACGGGGATTCTCTTTTTCAGCCTGATTTCCAATCCGAGCCTGATTCCCGATCGCCGCGCGAACTCGCGTGCGGCCCTGAGTGCGAGATTGGATTTGTCGAGGGGCAACTGAGGATCATCGCAGACAAGCTTGATGTTGTCCTGCTCATCGCGCCACGTGAGGGACAGGGTGTCATGAAGGTCTATGCTCTGGAAAAGCGTCTCGATCTCGTGGAATCCATCAGCGCGCCGTCCCAGGACGTATAGTGCCAGGTTAATCTTGGCGAAACAGCGGACGGAAAGGCTATTTAACATATTCCTTGGCTGAGCGGTAGAGGAGGGGAGGGCCGGGCGGAACGTCGTCGAGTCGTACACGGTCGCGGTGAGCCCTGGTGGTGAAGATGAACTTTAGATCCAGCCCTTCGGGATTAAGATCGACGTCGGAGGCAGTGAAGCGAACCGATTCACCGTGCCGCTGCAGATCGATTTCCACTATTCCCGGCCAGACAACGCCGGTTCTGCGGTCAAGCCTGAAGCCAAGGTAGCGCGCGGCCACCACCGGCTCGTCGGTGACCGAATCGACGAAACGCAGGCTGCGCAACCGCCCGTAGGCGTCTACGTAGGCGTTTAAGCGTAAGTCGGCGCTCGCGTGGAAGCCGCTGACCAACAGGCCTCCGCCGTCCGCCGGATCGGTGTAGAGCTGGGAGTAGCTCCCGGGCTGGATCCCGATGCCGGAGAGCAAGGCTGACACTTCGGCAGGCGGGAGGTAAAGCCCGACCATCCTGTCCGCATTTTCCGGCGTGTTGGCCTCGTCCAGATAATACCGGTCGCGCTGATTGACCAGGTTGATTATCTCCGGTTTGAGAATCACGATCGCCTCGGCGCCCCGGTCGCTGCTGAGGTCGATTCTGCTGCGGTCGCCCTTTTCCACCACCATGTTGGCTGTGAGCTTTACCCGCTGGCCGTCGCTGTATTGAAAGAGAACCCGGTAAGCGCCGCTGATCAGGCCGAATTCCGACCAGTTTGCCTCGTACGCCGCCCAAGGATCCCCAGTGATAAGCGGGCGGTAGCCTTCGGGTCGCCGTTCGGCGCACGAAGTAGTCAGCCCAAGCGCGAAAACTACAACTATCGCGAGCGAAAGAATCCTCTTCATTTTATTGCCTGACTTCGTTGCCATCCTTGCCGAGCTTGCGTTCGAGTTCAGCAATCAGATCTTCTACCTCCTCGGTCGGTTTTAATCTGTACAATCCGAGCTCCAGAGACGCACGCAACTCCGAAAGGGCCTCCTGCGGGCGGTCGAGAGCGAGGTTCAGCCGGCCGAGGTGCTCGCGGACTTCCGCGGAGCGGTACTGTGTGCGCATTGAGGCCTTGATGTGCTCTTCCGCTTTCTCCAGGTTCCCGAGCTTGAAATAGGTCCAGCCGAGGCTGTCGAGATAACTGCCGTTGTGCGGTTGCACTTTCAGTGCGCGCTCGATCAGTTCCTTTGCCTGGGGAAGATTAATTTCCCTGTCGGCCATCATGTAGCCGAGATAATTCAAGGCAAGGTGGTCCGTGGGATCGGCTTCCGTCAATTCGCGGAAGGCGTTTGCAGCGGTGGAGAAATCGCCGCGCCTCTCCGCCACAACGCCGCGCATGAAAGTAAATCCCCGCTGCTCCCCGGCCTTTTCCACTCCCCGGGCCAGAATTTCCTCAGCCGCGTCGGGATCGTTGCCGTTGACCTTGAACTGGCAAAGCAGGAGATAGTTCTGGGGATCAGCAGGCTGGGTGCTGATCAGGCCTTCCAGTATCTCTTCGGCTTCCGCCGCGCGTCCTCCGTTTTCGAGGATCTGGGTTTTGAGCCTGGCGAAGTAGTTAGTCTGGCCCGGATAACGCCCGCTAGATTCCAGCTGTTGCAACAAGTTGAGAGCCTTATCGACACGCCCGGTCTGCGCATAAGAAAAGACCGTGTCCTCAAAGGACCGCGTGAGCTGGCTCAGGACGATCTCTTCGTACTGCTCGAAAATTTCGGCGGCCGGTTCGTAGTCGGCCATCAATTGCAGCGCCGACGCTTTGGAGATAAGCGCTTCGATTCGCTGGGCCCGGCTGGCTTCGCCGTTTTCGTTCGACTTGATAACAGAGTCGCAGTCCTCGACGGTGCGATCGTACTGCCCGGTGTTCCACAAATAGATGTTTGCGCGCTGCAGCAATAGCATCGGGTCGCCGGGATTTTCCTTCAACTGCTCGGAGATCAGTTCAATTGCATGGTCGAAGTAATCATTGGCCTTGGTGAACTCCCTTTGAGATTGGGCAGTCTCGCCCGCGCGCTGGAGCAGTTCATGGCTGCCGGGATCCAGACCTATGGCGCGTTCCAAGGCGTCAAGTTCCTCCGCCCGCTGGCCTTTCTCTCTCAAGCTGTTTGCAAGGCTCAGCCAGACGTCGCGCAGCGAGGGGCTCAGCTCAAGCAACCGCTTCTTTGCCGTGATCGCGTCGTCCAGCCGGCCCGTCTGCTCGTAGAGCATCGCCAGGAAAAAGAGGCTCTCCTGCTCCTCGGAATCCAGCTCCAACGCCCGATTAAAGGCTTCCTCAGCCTTGTCGGCAAAGGACTTTCCGCCGCCTGATGCGGCGATCTGAAGTGAAATACGCCCGATCAGGCGTGGGATCGCGGCATCCTCGGGAGAGAGTTGCTCGGCCATCTCGAGCTCGGAGAGTGCCTCGTCGAAGCGGTTAAGACCTAGCAACAAGCGTCCGAGAGTCACGCGCGGCGCTGCGGCATCGGGATCGGCCTCGATCACCTTGCGCAATTCCGTGACCGCCTGTTGGGGCCGGGCGGTGCGTAGATAATATCCTGCGCGCAGGTAATGCTGGTAGGCGTTGTCATCTGTGTCGGGCGCCGGTAACAGAGCGATCATCAGCGCCAAGGCTTTTACTATCAGTGTCATACCGCAGATGCTAGCACACTGCAGCGAGCCCCCACAACAGGAGCCTTGCCATCGTCCAGCAAGCTGGACAATCGTCTAACTCCGGCTACAAGTGTGCCGGCGATCACATTCCTGCTAACAATCTGTACCATCAAGGTTTAGATTCGAATTAATAAAAAGGGAATTTGGCACGAATGTTGCTCGTTTATTGATTGTAGTTACGACGCATGTGCGTCGCGGAGATAGGCGGTGACATCATGAGTGACGAACAGCAAAAGCAGAAAGTGTTGCTTAGGACGTTTGACCTGCCCGACATCTACTTCATTTCTGTCGCAGGTCTGGACGACGAGAACCATACCTTCTCGGCCGAGCGTCTCGCCGGCGAGAAGGGCATCGATGCAATCGCGCTGGACCGCTGGTACGAGCAATCCCGCCTCGCAGCTGACGCCGAAGCCAGGCGTGACTGCTGGCTGCAGATGGATGGCAGGATTTACGTGATCTGGGGCGCGTCGATCATGGCGCGCAACGATATCGGCGAAAACGGCGGCTCGCTCGAGCGCTGGGAGTTCAGCTTCGACGAGATGCGTCGCTACAGCCCCACCCCGAGCAAGTAAAACTCTCCAGAGTTAAAATCGGATACAGGATAGAAGAATCCTTATTTGAGGATTCATGCGCCCGCGTACGGAAAATTTGGCCCGGCTTGCAGAAGCCGGGCCGGGGATAAAACGGTCCCAGGCGATTATATTCCCATTCGCACTTCAGCGACGTCCGATAACAGGTACTTATGGTCTCCAGAAACCAGGTAAACATACCCGTCGCTGAAGGTTATTCCTTCGACTAAAACGTCCGCGAGGAGGGTTGTCGTCAACACAGCATCCTCCTCGCCCTTCGCTGTCACCGAGAAGGTGTAGGCGCCGTCGCTCATCTCCTGCCCGGCGTCGTCGAGGCCGTCCCAGTAAACCTCGTGCTGCCCCGCCTCTTTCACGCCGAGTTCGATAGTGCGTACTGCCGTGCCGTTTTTATCATTTATCGTCACAGTCACCGACTCAGCCGTACCGTCGAGAACGAAGCTGGCGCGCGTGGCAGTGCCGCCGCTCAACTTGATGGAATCACCCAGAACGGTGATCTGCTTGCCGATCAAATTGACCGCCTGGCTGTTGTTGATTGAGCTTTCGAGCAGGCTTAGCTCTTCCAGGGCACTGTTTATGCCCACCAACTGCTCGAGAGAGCTGAAGGTGGCCAGCTGTGCCACGAAATCCGCATTCTTTACAGGATCCATCGGATCCTGGTTTTGTAGCTGCATCACCAGCAACTGAAGGAAATCGCTCTGGCCCAGAGTCTGCGACGAGCCGGCCTGGCCGGTGTCGGCAGCTGGTGTGATGTTCATAATGTCTGCAATCATTTGTCTCTCCGCCGATGCAATACTATTCAGCTTAATCACAAGCACGGATCGTGCCATTTGCCGGGTGGAGTGGGTGAACTGAGTAACTTGTTGCAGCCACACTGGTTGAGGATTTTGTATCGGACGAGGCGGCTTTCCGCCACCGGGCAACTTTTGCCGCCGGTGGAAATAAGGGCCGGTATGACCGTAATTGACGGTAATGTGCCGTAAAATATTGATTTTAAAGTCTTTGTGCCGATTATGGCCTTGACGATTGCCCCCTAGTTATGGTATTATTCGGCGGTATTGCCGGTAAAAAAACCTCCTCTACTCCGGATGTGGATCCGGAACGCAATATTGGGTCGGTCGAATTGAAAGCGGAGAAATCAACGGTTTCGACTCATATACCTGTCATGGCAGACGAGGTGCTCGAGTTCCTGGATCCGAAACCCGGATGCGTTTACCTCGATGCCACGCTGGGCGCAGGTGGCCACAGCCGGTTGCTGCTCGAGGCTGCGCCTCCCGACAGCCGGGTGATTGCCTTTGACCGCGACGCCCGGGCGATTGAAGCCGCCCAAATAAACCTTGCCGAACTCGGAGAGAGGGTGAGCTTTCACAATGAAGATTTCCGCAGGGCGCCGGATATCCTGGGGGAAATCGAGCTTGACGGGGCGGTGGCCGACCTGGGCGTTTCTTCGCTGCAGTTCGACGATCCCGAGGCGGGATTCTCTTTCAGGTTCTCCGGACCGCTCGACATGCGGATGGACAAACGCAGCGAGCGGACGGCAGCGTATATCGTCAATAACTTTGCTTATGACGATCTCGCTGAAGTGCTTTGGCGCTACGGCGAGGAACGCCGCTCTCGGCGTATCGCCCGCGCGATCGTGAAGACGAGGGAGACCTCGCCGATCGAGAGCACGGACGAACTGGCGCGGGTGGTCAGGTCGGCGTTTTCAGCCCGGGAACAAAGAACCGCGAGGATCGACCCGGCAACGCGCACCTTCCAGGCGCTGCGAATTGCCGTGAACGATGAATTGGATGGGTTGGATGAGTTCATCTCAGCGACCGTGCTCATGCTCAAACCCGGTGCGAGGCTGGTGATAATCTCGTTTCATTCGCTCGAAGACAGGATCGTGAAGGCAACGCTAAGGAATTTGTCCGGCGCGTCGAGCGGTGGGAGGTACCTTCCGCCGGAAGAACCCACGCAGCCGCAAGTCCGGATTCTAACAAGGCGTCCGGTGCGGCCGTCGGAGAGCGAAACCGAGCGTAATCCGCGTAGCCGGAGCGCTCGCCTCAGAGCGGCGGAACGCCTGGCTGATGGAGAAGAGTAGTTGCGCGAGCTGAAATACATGCCGCGGAAGTTGATTGATAATCGCCCCGTGCGCCGCAAGCGCAGCGTCCGTTCGGTTCGCCGCCTGACTTTTGTTTTTATTCTCGGCTGCGCTGTAGTGCTGGGGATGATCTTCAGCGGCTGGGTGCGCTGGAAGCAGCGGGAAATTATGGTCCTCACCAACCAGCTACAGGCCTACAAGGAGGATATCCTCGAACAACGCAAGCATTTGATGCTCGAGGTTTCCCGGCTGAAAGCGCCGTCGCGAATTTCCCGGCTGGCCGTTGACGAGCTGGGAATGATCCGGCTCGAACAAAGCCGGATGATACATGTCAGGGATCAGGATGGTGGGGAGGCGACGCAATGAATCACCGCGTCCGCCTGATTCTGATCGCAATTGTCGTGTTCGCCTGGGCGGGGTTGATAGCCAGCCGTCTCGCGACCTTTCAGGTCTTCAGGTCCGATGATCTGAAGGAGCGCGCGGAGCGGCAGTACCAACACAGGGTTGTCCTGACTCCTAAACGTGGCACGATATTCGACCGCCGTGGAAGGACGCTCGCCATCAACGTGGACGCGCCCTCCGTTTACGCCATGACCGACGATGTCGAGGACCCTGAGGCGGCGGCGCAGTCCTTGGCGCCGTTGCTGGGCCGATCCTCTTCCGATGTCGAGCGGATGCTGACGCGCCGGAGCGGATTCGTCTGGTTGAGGCGGAAGATAGAACCGGATTTTAAAGACCAAATCGCGGCTTTGGGGATCAAAGGCATCCATTTCGTCACTGAAAGCAAACGCTTCTATCCTGCGGGCTCGCTGGCATGCCATGTCCTGGGTTTCGCCGGGATCGACAACGACGGTCTCGCCGGACTCGAGTATCAGTACGATTCCTACCTGCGCGGCAAACCGGGGCTGATGCTCGGGATCCGCGGTGCCAAGCGCGGCTATATCTTCAGCGCCGGCAAGGTGGTCAAGACGCCGACCGGGGGCCTCGATGTAACGCTCACCATCGACTCGGCCGCCCAGTTCATTGTCGAGCGCGAACTCCGGGCAACGGTAGAGGAAAGCCGGTCGAGAAGCGGCACCGTTGTGGTAATAGACCATCATAGCGGCGAGATCCTGGCGATGGCCAACTACCCCGACTTCGATCCGAACAATTACGGCGGCTCCAGCCCATTCGCACGAAAGAACAGGGCCGTTGTCGACGCCTACGAGCCCGGCTCGACGTTCAAAATAGTCACGTCAGCAGCGGCGATTGAGCAGGGCGTCGTCACCATGGACGAAATCATCGATTGCGGCAACGGTTACATCCAACTTGGTAATCGGATAATCCATGACCACCATGTCTACGAAGAACTCCCCTTTCGCGACGTCATCGGCAAGTCATCGAACGTCGGCGCCATCAACGTGGGAATCAGAGTGGGCGAAGAGCAGTTGCATCGGATGGCCGTGGAGTTCGGTTTCGGATCTCCGTCGGGCATCGATCTACCGGCCGAAAATCCAGGCCTGCTGCGCCAGACCGGTAAGTGGACGACCGGTTCCATCGGCTCGATAGCGATCGGACAGGAAGTGAGCGGAAATCCTGTTAGTATCATCCTGATGGCCGCCGCTGTGGCCAACGACGGTTATTGGGTGAAGCCTTATGTGGTCGAGAGAATAACTGATGCTGAAGGACACGAGGTCTACCGGGCCACTCCCGAGAAGCGCAAGATTCTTAGCGGCAGGACGTTGGAGTTGCTGCGCGAACTGACCAGAGTGGTGGTTGTCAACGGCACCGGCACCCTTGCCGAGATAGCTGGTATCCCCGTTGCGGGAAAAACAGGGACCGGAGAAGTTTCGGCTCCGCGCGGAGGTTATATCCCCGGCGCATACGTTTCCTCATTCGTCGGCTATTTCCCTTATGACAAGCCGAGGATCACCATGCTCTGCCTGCTCGACCGCCCCCAGGGTGAGTATTACGGCGGAGACGTGGCTGCACCGCTGTTCGAGAGGATCGGGAGAAAACTGGCGGAGCATCTGGAGATTCAGCGGACCGATCAGCGTTTCGCAGATTTCCGTCTCGAGGCTACCCACCGAAACCCGAACGGTCCGCCGAGCGGTTCTGAGGGGCGTGGCTTGACAAAGCGGGTTCTCAGTCAACCGGAAACGCCCCTGGTAATGCCCGACCTGCGTGGGATGAGCCTGCGGGAAGCGATTGCCAGGCTGACAGAGTTGGGGATAATCCCGGTGGTTGAGGGCTCGGGTGGCGGGAGAGTCGTCGGCCAGAGCCCCTCTCCCGGCGAGCCAATCGGAGGGCAGACCGTTGTCCGCTGTGGCGGCACGGGATTTGCTCAAAGTGTAGATCGATGAGACTGGACGAACTAATTGCAGGCCTCGAGGGCGCGTCGCTCAGCGGCGACGGCGCGGCCGAGGTGACCGGCCTGGAGTTCGACTCCCGGCGGGTCGGGCAGGGCTCGTTGTTTGCAGCGCTCGTGGGCGAAATCATGGACGGCAACCGATTCGTCGGCGTTGCGGTCGAGGCCGGAGCGGCGGCGGTGCTTTCAGAGTGTACAAAACCTGACGGGATAAAAGCAGCCTGGGTTAAGGTTCCTGATGCACGCGTGGCCCTGGCGGTTTTGTCCAAGCGGTGGTTCGGTGCGCCGGACGAGGAGTTGAAACTGGTCGGCATCACAGGAACCAACGGCAAGACGAGCGTGGCTCACCTGCTGCAGACGACACTCGGGCGGCTGTGGGGACCGGCCGGAAGGCTCGGTACGATCAGTTATCACACCGGCCGCGATGAAATCGCCGCCCCGCTGACAACCCCGGAATCCCCCGATATCTTTAGGATGCTCAGGGAGATGCGTGAGGTAGGCTGCCGCTCCGCTGCGATGGAGGCCAGCAGCCACGCCATCGATCGCAAACGTGTCGGGGAGATTGTGTTCGACGCTGTGGTTTTTACGAATTTGAGCCGCGACCACCTCGACTACCACGGCGACATGGAGAATTATTACCTCGTCAAGCGGAGAATCTTCTTCAAGCGCGATGGATATTCGCCCGTCGCGGTGGTCAACGCCCATGACGAGTGGGGGCGGAGGCTCCTTGCGGAGACCGATCTCGACAACGTATCCTTCGGCTTCTCACCCGGTGCCGACGTTCGTGGGGACAAACTTCGCCTCGACCTGGAGGGGACTTCGCTCAGCGTGGTTACGAGAGAAGAGGAATTTGAGCTTCGCAGCGCGCTCATCGGCCGGCCGAACGCCGAAAACCTGCTCGCAGCGTTTGCCACGGCCTTGGCGCTCGGATTCGACGGAAGCGCAATCGCTGAGGCATCCGCCGGGATGAAGACAGTCCGCGGTCGGTTGGAAAGGGTGCCGTCGGATAAGCCTTTCGAGGTGATCGTAGATTACGCTCACACCGATGATGCGCTGCGGCGGTTGCTGCTGACGGCAGGGGAAATAACGCCCGACGGCGGGCGTGTGATTGTTCTTTTCGGGTGCGGCGGCGACCGCGACCGCGGCAAGCGCCCCCTGATGGGCAGGCATGCCGTCACTCTCGCCGATATCGCCATCCTCACATCCGACAATCCCCGCTCCGAGGACCCGATGGCCATTATCCGCGAGGTCGAGGTGGGGATTTCACAAGTTGAGAAGCGCAGAGCTGAGTACAGAATGATCCCCGACCGCGCCGAAGCCATCAGGGCGGCGGTGGGGATGGCGCGTCCGCGTGATTTGGTGTTGATATCCGGGAAAGGCCATGAGGACTACCAGATTATCGGCGATAAACGGCTCCATTTTTATGACAGGGAAGAGGTCTTAAAAGCTCTGGCTGAGTTATGAAGTACACGATAGCAGAGATTTGCAGGATCACCGGGGCGGAGGCCGAAGGGCTCCATCCAGGGACCGATATTGACGGCTGGTCGATCGATTCACGCACCGTTCAGCCCGGTGATATCTATTTTTCGATTGTCGGCGAGAATCACGACGGTCATAGATTCGCACCCGAATCTCTGAGGAAGGGCGCGTCGGCAGTGGTGGTGAGGCGCGATTTCAGCCTGCCAAACGAAAAAAACGGAGGACTGTTGCGTTGCGACGATCCCCTCGAAACGCTACACACGCTGGCTTCACACTCACGGGACGAAAAAGGCCTGCGTTTGGTTGGCATCACGGGCAGTTGCGGCAAGACGACCACTAAGGATATCACCGCAGCGATGCTTGGCAGCAGCCTGAATACCGGTAAAAACAAGGGTAACCTCAACAACACCTGGGGTCTGCCGCTGGGGATGCTTCGCCGCCCACCCGGGCTCGATATCTATGTTTGCGAGATGGGAATGAGCTACGCGGGCGAGTTGCGCAGAGTGACCAGCATCGCCCGGCCGGAAGTCGCCGTATTCACCAACATCCATGGCGTCCATCTGATGAATTTCAAGTCCATGCGTGAAATTGCCGAGGCCAAGGCTGAGATGCTTGAGGGAGTGCCGCCCGGCGGAGTAGTGGTCGCCAACGCCGACGATCCGGAGGTAATGCGGATTGCCCGCCGGAGCGGCTTGCGCACCATCACCTTCGGCGTCGAGAACGAGGCCGATCTGACGGCAGCCGGGATCGAGGATAGGGGCATCGACGGCCTTTCATTCGAGCTGAAGCTCGAGGGGCGAGCCCCGTCGGTTGCCAGCCCATTGCCAGGGCTTCACAATCTGCAGAACGTGCTCGCCGCGTTCGCAACCTGCGTTGCGCTGGGATTCGCCCCGGAAGTTATGATGAATGGTCTGGACAACCTTGATATGTCGCCCGCCCGCACCCGGCTTGTCCGCTTCGACGACGGCTGGACGCTTTACGACGACACCTACAATTCCAACCCTCAGGCGCTGCGTCTGACACTGGAAACGATTAAACGCAGCAATGGCTACGAGCGGCACATCGCTGTCCTCGGCGATATGCTCGAACTGGGTGCCGGCGAGGTTGAAGAGCACATCAAAGCCGGCCGTTTGATCGCCGGGATGGGCATAGATCACCTGATTGTTGTGGGTCCATTGGCGCGGCACATGGCCGAAGCCGCGATTGAGGCTGGAATGAATTCTGCTTCGATATTAATCGCCGACGATAAAAAAGCCACTTTAGAAGCCCTCGACGGGCAAATACGTCCGGGAGACCTGGTTCTAATCAAGGGATCGCGGGGAGTCAAAATGGAGACAATTGTGGAAGAGCTGACGCGCCGCTATCCAGCCGCGCAGGGCTCCGGGGGAGGAAGTAAGGAGAGATGATTTACCACCTGATGACGGTGTTGCAGGACAGCCTGGGACCGCTGCGCGTGTTCACGTTCGTGAACTTCAGGACCGCCCTTGCGATATTTTCGGGCATGATAATCTGCTTCGCTCTGGGTCCCTGGCTGGTGAAACGCCTGCAAGCGCTGCAGATCGGGCAAAACATCCGCGAGGAGGGCCCGGTCTCGCACCAGTTGAAGGCGGGGACTCCGACAATGGGGGGATTGCTGATCCTTGCCGCCGTGCTGGTTCCGACGCTGCTCTGGGCCGACCTCACTGTGCCGTATACCTGGGTCCTGGTCGGCGCAACGGCAGCCTTCGGCGCGGTCGGGTTCGCCGATGATCTACTGAAGATCAAGCGTGGCAAGAACAAGGGACTCGGCGCACGCCAGAAGCTTGCGCTGCAGTTCCTGATCGCATTTGCCATCGCGGGCGTGCTCTTTTGGATGGCCGACGCCGGCCCCTATGCCGGCGAGCGTGGCGGTTACACTACCGCGTTGACCGTTCCCTTCACCAAGCAGATGGATGTTAATTGGGAAGGCGAGGGGGAGGCACGCCGGCAGATGGTTGACGAGAACTTCCTCGAGCTTGGCTGGCTGTTTATCCCGTTCGTGATGATTGTGATAGTCGGAGCATCCAATGCCGTCAACCTCACCGACGGGCTTGACGGACTGGCCATCGGAGCAACCGGCATAGCAGGCGCCACCTACACGGTGCTTGCTTATCTCGCCGGCAACATCGCCATCGCCACATACCTGCTGATTCCCTTCATCAGAGGGGTGGACGAAACCACGATTTTCGGTGGCGCGCTCGTCGGAGCCTGTCTCGGATTCATGTGGTGGAACTGCTATCCGGCCTCGGTCTTCATGGGCGACGTCGGCTCGCTGGCGCTCGGCGGCGCGATCGGCACCTTAGCCATCGTCGTAAAACAGGAATTGCTGCTGGCGATTGTCGGCGGCCTGTTCGTCATGGAGGCAGCAAGCGTCATCCTCCAGGTTATGTATTTTAAGGCGACCGGCGGTAAGCGGATCTTCCGCATGGCACCGCTGCACCATCACTTCGAGTTGAAGGGTTGGAGCGAGCCGAAGGTGATAACGAGATTCCTGATCATGGCGGTGATCTTCGCCATGGTTGGGCTGAGCTCTCTCAAGATACGCTGATGGAACTTAAGGACAAAAAGATACTAGTAGTCGGGCTGGGCAAGAGCGGTGCCGCGGCTGCGCGCTTCCTTGTCGAACGCGGCGCACGAGTCTCGGCGACCGACGCCAAGGATAAAAAGAAACTGGAGGAATACCTGAAAGGTCTCGAGGGACTGCCGATCACATGGCACCTCGGAGGGCATCCTGTTGAGGTGTTTCTAGGCTCGGACCTGATAGTCCTTAGCCCCGGTGTGCCGGCATCCATCGAGCCACTCAGGCTGACCCGAGAGAAAGGGATTCCGGTGATCGCGGAAGTTGAGCTGGCGAGCCGTTTCCTCGATGACAGGATCGTTGGGATCACCGGCAGCAACGGCAAGAGCACGACCACGGCGTTGACCGCCTTTCTGCTGCGTACAGCCGGTTTCGATGCCGTGGCCTGCGGCAACATCGGTTCTCCATTGATCAAGCAGGTGGCAAACACCTCACCAGAGCGGATACTTGTGGTCGAGCTGAGCAGCTTCCAGCTCGAGACAATTGATACGTTTCAGCCACAAGTCGCTACCGTCCTCAACATCACGCCCGATCACCTCGACCGCTACGACGGCATGGAGGGATACAAGCTCGCGAAACTGCGTCTGTTGAAAAACCAGGAGCCGGGCGATTTTGTGGTGATCGACGCCGACGAGCCTCACGCTAAGGAGATCGCTGCCACTACGCAAGCTGTTCCCTACTGCTTCAGCCGGAAGTCACCGCTAATGGAAGGTGTTTGCCTGCTGGATGGTACGGTGGTGCTGATGCGGGGAGGGCAGGCGCTGCCTATCCTCGGGGCGGCCGAAATCGGCATCCGCGGCCCGCACAATCTGGGCAATGCGATGGCTGCGGCTTCCATCGCTTTTATTCTGGGAGCCGCTCCGGAGGCCGTGGCGGAAGGCTTACGCAAATTCGAGCCGCTCGAGCACCGCCTCGAACCTGCGGGTGAGATCGGCGGAGTGTTGTTCGTCAATGATTCCAAGGCCACGAATGTCGACTCGGCCGCGGTGGCTCTGCAGAGTTTCGACTCTCCGGTGATCGCGATAATGGGAGGGCGGGACAAAGCGGGAGATTTCGCAGCGCTGCGCCCGCTCGTGGAGCAGAACGTCAAGCGGTTGATCCTTATCGGAGAGGCCGCTCCCAAGATCAGGGCGGCGCTCGAGGGTACGGTACCCGTTCAGACCTTTGGATCGATGGAGGAGGCGGTCAAGGCGGGCCTCGAAGCGGCGGACGGCGGAGACGTGGTTCTGCTAGCTCCTGCCTGCACCAGCTTCGATATGTACGACAACTTCGAGCAGCGCGGCAGGCATTTCAAGGAAATTGTCAGGGGGTTGATGAATGGTAAGAGCTGAGGTCAGGCGCTGGCAGCCCGACAAGGCGCTGTTCCTGCTAACCGTGGCGTTGGTCGTTGCGGGGCTGGCAATGGTCTTCAGCGCTTCGTCGGCCACGACTCTCGACCAGGGCCTCTCGCCTTTCTATTTCCTGATCAAACAGATCGTGGCTGCCGTGATCGGCTTCGCCCTGATGCGCGTGATGCTGACCTTCGATTATAAAATCCTGACCCAGCCTCGCATTTACATGACCGTGCTGCTGATCTCGGTCTCCCTGCTCGTGCTGGTGTTGTTCATGCCGGCGGTCAATAGAACCAACCGCTGGTTCACGCTGCCGTTCGTATCGTTCCAACCCAGCGAGCTGGCAAAGGTAGCGCTGGTTATTGCTCTCGCGGCGATCGCCGCGCGCTGGCGGGGCATGCTGACCTCATGGGGATTCCTCTTCCTCACTCTCGCGGTTTTCGTCACGCCCATCGTCTTCCTCATCGGTATTCAGCCCGACCTCGGCACCGCGGCCGCGGTGGCGGTGGTCTCACTGGCGGTGCTGTTCGCCGGCGGCATCGGCATGCGCAAGCTAATTGTGCTGTTTGTTATCGCCGGTATCGGTGTCGGCCTTTACATCGGCATCAGCCCCTACAGGCTGCAGCGCATCCAAGCTTTCCTCGATCCCACAGCCGATCCTCTCGGTTCCGGATTCCAGGCGATCCAGTCGGAGATCGCGCTCGGCTCGGGAGGCCTTGCGGGTGTCGGCTACATGGAAAGCCGCCAGAAACTCTTTTACTTGCCGGCGTCGCACTCGGATTTCATCTTCTCGGTGATCGGCGAAGAGTGGGGACTGCTCGGATCGCTGATGATCCTCGCTCTATTCCTCGCGCTGTTCTCGCGGGGCCTGCGGATTGCCTTCACCTCACGCGATCTCTTCGGCTTTCTGCTCGCGGCGGGGATCACGACGATGGTGGTCGGGCAGGCGTTGATCAACATAAGCGTGGCGACGACGCTGCTGCCGACGAAGGGTATCCCTCTGCCGCTGATCTCGGCGGGGGGGACGTCGTTGATCATGACCATGGGCGCGCTCGGCTTGCTGCTGAACGTGTCGCAATACTGCAGGAAGAGATAAAAAGGTGGCCCCGAAGATCAGGCTGATTATCGCAGGCGGCGGCACGGGCGGCCACGTATTCCCGATGCTTGCGGTGGCACGCGCGGTCACAGAGGCCTCACCCGGTAGCGAGATACTCTTTATCGGTACAAAGCGCGGCATCGAGAGCCGCCTTGTGCCGCAGGCCGGCTACCGGATCAACTATCTCAAGATCGGCGGTCTCAAGGGCAAATCGGTGCTCAGCAGGGCAGTAACCCTGGTGCAACTCCCTTGGGCCATCATTGCTTCGGCGTTCACCATTGCAGGATTCGGACCGCATGTGGTGCTCGGCGGCGGAGGATACGCTTCGGGCCCAGTGGGGCTGGCGGCGTCAATGCTGCGGGTTCCGTTGGCTCTGCTTGAGGTTAATTCGCTGCCCGGCTTCACCAACCGCAAGCTGGCGCGGCGCGCTAAATTGGGCTTCATCGCATTT
>Ga0114922_10001279_pt1 | contig 24036 bp, 23 predicted proteins | sample AartaG_FD_100975 | JGI IMG/M metagenome (GOLD analysis project Ga0114922, IMG submission 100975) | Deep subsurface microbial communities from Aarhus Bay to uncover new lineages of life (NeLLi) - Aarhus_00045 metaG | ecosystem: Environmental > Aquatic > Marine > Oceanic > Sediment | place... | reverse complement strand
TTCCGGTTTCCGGTTTCCGGTTTCCGGTTTCCGGTTTCCGGTCTCTGGTCTCTGGCCACTGAAAGCTGATAGCCGATAGCTGACAGCTATCAGCTTCTTTTTATTTAACCAGTAACCAGAAGCCAGTAACCAGTAACTAGTATTTTATATCCCTCCGCCCCACCGTCATCCCGATATGCCCTACAGCTCTGCCCATGGTGTAGAACTCACCACTGCCCGCTGTCATGCCGAAAAATGCCACTTTATCGAGGAGAAGTCGACCGTCTTTATCGCAGACGCCGTCATGGACCGTTGTAGCCACCACCTCGGCTAAGAAGAGGGTCCGTACCGGAGGAACGTCAATGGTATTGAAAATCCTGCATTCCACATGAATGGGGGATTCTTCAATCATCGGTGCATCCACCCGGATCGCTCTGCCGCGAGTCAATCCTGAGAGGACAAATTTATCCGCCACCCTACTCGAATTCATATCGACCCGATCAAAGGCTTCCACGATCTCTGCTATCGGTACATTGAGCACAAATTCACCGTGACGTTTCAGTAGACCTTCGGCCACATGCTCTTCGTGCACACTAATACCCACCTGGGGTGGTTCGCCGTTCACCACAAAGGTCCAGACCACAGAGATCTCATCGGGATCATTTGGTTGGCCTTTGACCGTAAGCAAAATGGCCGGCACCGGAGGAATCATCGGGCCGGGCTCTGCCAATGTACGTCTTGAAGGATTCTTATTTATCATCAAAACATTCCCTTTTTGAAATCCTGCAGGAAGACCCGCAAACAAAGTAGTGGCTGCCGTTTTTTTAAGAAAAACGCGCCGGGCAATCTTGTTGTTTTTCTTCATATTATCATACCTATAAGTATTTGTTTCCGTGTAATCTGTGATAAATCATTCGTCTCATTCTACCAGGATCTCATTTTTTCTCATGAACATCTTCCGGAAGTCCCCAATTGGGTTTATCTAAATCACAAAAGTCATCCAGATCATTCATAGACTGCTTCAACAAAAGGGTCAAGGCTGTCAGATGTTGACGACAACGATCGTCCGAAACCAGATTGTTCATCTCGAAAGGATCTTCATTCAGATTGAACAACTGCGTTGTTTGAACGCCTCTCACATTGTATGTGATCAGCTTCCAGTTTTCATCCGTGCGGACGCCTCGCTGTAGTTTCGTATATGCCAGAAAAAGCGACTCACGCAGGCTATCCTTGCTGCCTTTGAGCACCGGCAGGAGACTTTGCCCCTCCACCGTTTTGGGGATGGGGTGTCCAATCATCTCAAATACATTGTTTTCAAGAATAATGACAAATCTCCTTCACCGCATCGGCGTAATGAACGAGATTCTCTTTCGATGTATGAAAAAAATGGTCGCTTGTCATCATAATGTATCCACCGTTTTCTCCATATCCTTGAAAAGCCCGTTCAACCTCCCCGTAGATGTCTTCTCGACCTCCCGATGTGAGGACCTGTATCTGATTGATGCCCCCCATGAGCTTCACATTACTGCCGAGTAAGACTTTTACCGTCTCCTCATCCACACCATCCCGGATATCCCCACCGCAGCCGACCGGCGAAAGTGTTTCACTGAAATGACACCCGTTCCGGGGAATCAAATCCAGGAGTTGCATCATACCGCCGCAGGTATGGTAAGAAATGGCAATATTGGGATCGATATCATGGATGATTTCATGTTGAATGACGGTCTTAATCTCACGCATTCCATCCCCTTTATCTTCGACCGTCTCGTTCACCTTCCATTCGTCCGAGCAGGAACGATACGACGTGGGCAGAGGATAGGTGACTGCATCCAGTCCCACAGCTTGAAATGCATCGATATCATCGTCCATATGCATCGTATTTTTTAAATGATAGGGCTGCCATTGATGTATGGTCGCCGGCACCCTGTCAGGAATCTCACCTCCGATGACAGCCAGTAAACGCTCCCGGCTCGACATTTCTTTCATTTTATTAATCTTTCGTAACTACTCAGGTTCAAAGTTCAAAGGTTCCAAGTTCAGGGTTAAAACCATACAGATTATTCTCAAATTTCTGACTTATGGCTCTCAATTCACAGTTATATGTGTTGAAAACCTATGAACCTTGAACTCTGAACCTTCCACCCTGAACAGTTACATTCTTTCGATGAAGTGCATCCCGAAACATCGGGATACTTTCCAAAAATAAAAATCATGTCCAATATGCCAATTTACCCACATTTATTCACAAAAAGAAGAAAGAAAAAAGAACCAAAAAAGAAAGAAGAAAAATTAACTACTACTAATATTTGTCAACCTTTTTCAGGATCAGACCTTTAATACCGATTACCGATTACAGATTACCGATTACCTTTTTTTCACCGATTACAGATTACCGATTACCTTTTTTTCACCGATTACAGATTACCGATTACCGATCACCGATTACCTTTTTTTCACCGATTACCGATTACCTTTTTCCACCGTTCATCGTTCACGATTTCTCGGCCGGATAGTTGGGACTGTAGAGCATCGTCTCTTTCCGTATCTGTAATTGGCCATCCTTGACAAACGCCTCGCCCCTCTCAGACAGATGTTCCACCATCCTGCTTCTCCAGAGTTTCAACGTTTTCTCATGGTCCGGATCCGGGGCCAGATCGATTCGCTCACTTCGATCGTTTTCGATGGAAAAGAGTTGCTCCACACCCGTGTAAAAGTGAAAGATGTACTTAACCCTCCCATCGGTAAGGGCACACCAGTAGTTTTCCTTTTGATAACAGGTGGCATGTTCCATGTCGATAAACTCTCTCCACGAAGGATTTTCCTCACGCACCAGCGTTAATAAACTGGCCCCATCGAGACCATTCGGAATCTCTGCCCCGGCCGCATCCAGAAAGGTCGGCAGGAAATCCCTCAGCTCAACTGGTTGAGAGAGATTTGATCCTCTTTTTACTGAAGACCGTATAGATTTCGGCCATTTCATCAGGAACGGAATGTTTGCCGATCCTTCATAGGCATACGTCTTCCGCCAGTGATGATGATCCCCTAACATGTCCCCATGATCAGCCGTAAATACGATCAATGCGTTGTCGTACATGCCGTTTCGTTTCAAGGTATCCAGAATACGTCCCACCTGCTCATCGATGAACGTGATATTGGCATAGTAGGCCCGCCTCGCTTTTTTCGCATGCTCCACGCCGAAGTCACCGAAAGCCGCATTCTTTGTGTTGGGATAATCGGCGAATGCTCCGGCCCAGTCTCCGACATATGGTTCGGGCAAATCCTCCAATCGATACATATCCGGAAACCGTCGGGGTGGATCGTAGGGACTGTGAGGCCGGGCAAATGATACCTTCAATAGAAGAGGTTTGTCCAGGTTGTAATTTTCGATAAACTCGACTGCCGTCCGGCCCGTCCAATAAGTGGGATGGAGTTTTTCACTCAGGGCATACACACCGGCCCGGTGTTCGTTCCAACCGATGCCTGTGGCATCAGGGTCGAGACCGGGCGCTTTTAACTTGAACCAGTCACGGTAGTCGCTGACAAATCCGGGAGTCTCGGCACGACCGCTTTCATCGACAAGGGTTCCGTGAAAGCCATGAAGCGACTTTTGGGGAAACCAGTGCATCTTCCCGATGCCAAAGGTGTGATAGCCGGCCTCTCTCAACATCCGGGGCAATTCATGGGGATACTCTCGTGCTACCCTTCCATAACCCAGCATACCGTGATGCCAGGGTGAAAGACCGGTGAGCAATCCGGACCGGGCAGGTGTGCAACTGGGGACCGCCGTATAACCGTGTGTAAAGACCACGCCATCTCTTGCGATGGAATCGATGTGGGGTGTCTTGATCACTTTATTTCCAGTACAACCTAAACAGTCTCCCCGATGCTGGTCGGTCATGATAAATATGATATGGGGTTGCCGGGACGTCCTCAGATCCCTGCAACGAGTCAGGAATACAGAAGAAGCGCTCAGTGTAACCCCTGCCGATCCAATTGCCGACCTTTTCAGAAATTCTCTCCTGGAGATCTCAGTTGTCGGTATCATAGTGATGGTCTCTCCTTCTCAAACTTAATTCCGATTGATAAAAACCCTGCCCGCCGGCCTCGGCAGGTTGTTGCAGATTAAGAAAAATGTCATCCTGAGGAAGTCCCGATCCTTCTTTTTAGGATCGGGGCGACCGAAGGATCTGGGTGGGGATAGGGGGAAAGGAGATTCTTCACTGCGTCCCGAGAAAAAGAACTCGGGACTCCGTTCAGAATGACAATTGATGGTCAATTCTGCATCCCCCTGCTCGGGCATGGCAGGCAAAATCCAAATAAAATAACACCTTTCTGTGTCATCTGTCAGCATAATCTTATCACATAAAACACATATCCATAGTAATCGGAATATTTTCTATAAAGTTCAATTTCAACGCCCTCGCCCTCGAGTAATTGAAGCGCTTCTTCATTATCTTTGTATTTCTCTTTTAATCGATCGATTCTATCTTCGAGGGGATGATAATAGTCATTCCACCAGGCATGTTCAGGCAACGTAAAATGATCTGCAATATAATATCCGGTTCCTTTAATCACTCTCAAATTTGCCTCAATATCGAGCATGCCCGGATAGCCTTCATCGAAAAAACGTTTCACTTCCTGGGGCGGATTCGGTTTGAGCCAGGTACATTCGGTAACAGCTATATAACCCTTTTTTTTGAGGAGGGGCTTCCATGTTTTCAGGCCATTTTCAAAACCCATGATATAAATCGCACCCTCGGACCAGATGACATCGAATGATTCTTCTTTAAATCCGGGGCGAGTCATATCACCATAAAAGGCATGGATTCGGCTTTCGAGTCCGGCTTTTGACGCTGTTTCATTTAATCGATCGACATAGGGTTTGTGATTATCGATGGCAATGATTCTGCCTTTTGTCATTTCTATGAGATCCATCGTTTGTTTGCCGGGACCGCAACCGATATCTAAAATAAGAGGTTGATCAGGCAGATCTTTCATCAGAGAAAGAGCTTTTTGAGTCGATTGGGAATCACCGGGACCTTCCCTCGGAAGGTCACTATGGATTTCGAAAAACAGTTCCATCATGTGTATATCCATATCCAATATCCAGCGTCTTTAAATAAGCGAGGGGATGGTCGCTTACCCTGCCCTGCCCATTCGTGCGGCATTCCAGCATCCAATCGTGAAATACCACCAGATGGTCATCACTGGTACGACGAATATCGATTTCAACAATAGTGGCCCCCATGTCGAATGCCGCCTGTATCGATTCAATCGTGTTCTCAATGTATTCGTGGGTGGGCTCATAAATGTGAGTCGCCTCGCAGCCGGATACAGGATCATAGGTCCCTTTTTTCCAGTTCACATGGACGCCACGATGGGCGAATACATCGAAATCCATTTTTGGCAGAACATCATCGGGGCGGCCGCCATAAAAATATTGGAAGGCAATGAAAGCGAGGAAAATGACGATAAATGCGAAGATGATTTTCTTAACCATGCCAAATCCTTCATTACATTTTCAATCGAGGACAAAAGTTATTAATTATTAATAATAATCTCGTAGGGCTCTGGAATTTTATTTCCATGCTTTAATTTATCCCAAATACATCTATATATAAATTTAACAACTCTTGGAAAAACGGTTGAATTTTCGAATATGGATCAATAGCCAAAAAGAGAAGGATATATTGAATCATTCTTTTCTTTTGAATTTCATAATATCTTATGGCGGAGTTATAATCAGTTTTATATATTTTATTCGAGGATGCGTACAATAAACGGTTGCGATTTTCTGTTCTCTCATGGATGTTTTTTTTCATACTACTTACTTCAAGTTTTGGTTTTATAAATTCAAGCATATTAATTTTTTCATTAGTTAAATTATTTATGATTGTCACACCGAAATCAAAGGGTACTGGTGATTGAGCATAAAATGGCTTGTTTTTGTATTTAAATTCAAATGCAATGCTTGTGCATGGATTATGATCAATATCTTCGATCCTGGGATATATCTTTGCCATTTTACCAAGTGTTTTCAAATGGTTATATATTTCTCCGAAGAAAATGTAAATTGAAGTTTTGATATAATGTTTTTTATGATTTAGTTTATCACTATTCAAATAATGGTGCCGCTTAAGAGCTTGTATTAATGCCGTGGCCGCTTCTTCTTCGGCTGTTATCAGTAGAAATACTGAAATGTTTGGATCAATTTTTTTTAATTTCCAAGCTTTATCAAGACATCTGATAGCATTTAGCATTGCATATTTGCCGGGTGAATTTGGACAATTATAAATACAATCGAATACTTTCTTCTGTTTTGCAGTTAATTTCATTTTTATATTCCCAAACAATTATTTAAAGGATGTATCGAATTTCTCCTGGATCGGTATGTAATCTCCCTTTATTGTTCTTATATACTATAATAGTATCCAATTCATTTACCTCAGATTACCTAAAGCAGCAACACTTGCAATAAATAGAAAAAAAGCCACAACACCAATTACCATGATGGATAAAAGTATTACAGTATGCGTTCTTTGAATTTCACATTTTTCGATAGAACTTATTTCTTTAAAAGGAACAGCGATCTCTTTTGATTGAGAAATATTCCCCTGTGATGGAATAATTATTAAAGTATCTTTTATAATATAATATTTCCGAAACTCGTATCTTTCATTTTTTATGGTTGATATTCTTATGACTTGCTTTTTTCCTACAACAGTATCTTTAAAATACGAATCCGGAAGTCTTGAATATTTTGTACATGAGATTAATAAAGTTATAACTAAAATTATTAATATCATTGTTATTGTGATTTTATGACTCAAGATTTTTCCTCATTTCTTCTAATGAAATTATGTTACCACTCCTCTAAACGGTTTTCAAATCGAATGTTCCCTATTGGACAATAATCTCATCGATAAAAATCCAGGCCTTGCCGCCGGCGCCTTTGTGCCATTTCGGGCAAATTCCGATGTTCTGGGCGGCGACTTTGACGAAACGGACATTTTTCAGCTTACGCTTCTTCTCGAATACTTTGATGGCTGGACCCGACTCACCCTTCCTCGCTCGATGAAAGAACCTGCCGAAAGATCGATACGCTTTACCATCTGCGGAAACGGAAAATGTGACACTCTTCGGTAAAAAAATCCACGAATCGGGATGGGACAGGAAGGCGGTCTTTATCCCGGACACATTTCGGAGTTCTCCCAGATCAACGACCGTTTCCGGACTATTCCCCTCGAATCCGATCCAATGTCCGTCACGGAAATTCGTCGTACCCGTTATGCCATTGACCAGCGTCGAAGGAGAATGATTGTACTTTAAACTCGGCTTTTCCAGTAACTGAACTTCCTTTCCTTTGGCCAGATGGTCCACGGGCTCGGTGTTCAGAATAATCAATTTTTCTTTTGAGGGCAGATCCGGAAAAGGACTGTGCGGCTCGGTCTGGTACCAAAAGGCCACCGAGGCCAGGTCGTCCTGTAACGGCAGATATTTCCCTTCCTCCATCCAGCCCAGGCTCTGGATCGTGACCTTCAGGTCGTGTTCAAACCGGATGGGATCGAGGATATGCCATCGGTACTGGCCGAATCGCCCCTGCTCGTATTTTAAGCCGGGATCTTCGACATGGTGAAATCCCGTATAAGGGGTGCTGAAACTCGTATAGACGTCCCTGCCCCCTTTACCCCTCCTCATCTCATACCCGTAAGATCCGCAGAAATAATCTTCCTCGCCGGTACCGCAAATCGTGGGAAATGCGTTATCACCATCCATGTAGAACTTGATTTCTCCTTCACCCCACCACCCGGGACTGTTGGCACCGTGGGCCAGATAGGTGCCCACGTAATGCCCCTTTCCCTGTATGCCATCCACGATGGTGTAACCCTCCTCGAGGGGCAGGGGATTGACTCTCCGGAACCGGGCATGAAAACAGGCAGCATTCCCGGGAATATCGGTCAGGCTGTAATCGATCTGATAGTACAGAATGAGTTCCTGATAATCCAGATTTTCCATGGTGATTCTGCATTTTTTTCTGAAGGGCATTTGCCAGTAGCAGTTAAATCCATTTTGCGGATTGACGCAGACGGCCAATGAATTGATCTGAGGCTCATTACCGAATCCCCAGCCCGAAGCGAAAAAATCGCCCACCGGCACTTCCACGGAAGGTGTTTCCTCGTCATCCCAGTAAAACCGTAAAATACTGAGACGGTAATTGCCCGTGGGAGTCATCCAGACATGATGAATCATGCCGGACCCTTCGATCTCTGCCAGGATGAAGGTCTCACCCGGCCGAATCCGAATATACGGATTCACCTTCCAGCCCCGACCCAGGTCCCGGGCCGCCTCGGCCGCGCTGCCTTCTTTCAGAGTGGCCATAGCCCCCATTCCCTTTTCCCCTGTAAAATTCTCGGGACTGATGGAACGGGTTCTGGCATCGGACAACAGGAAGAGATGGCCCATATTCGGATTGATGCCACCGGACTGAGAAAATAAAGATGCGGTGCTCATGGATACCCCCATAATGACGGATAAGAAATAACTTTTCATCGTAACTCCCCTCTTTTTCCCCTCAGCTAATGAACTGGAGAGTACAAAGAAGAAACATTCAATATTCAAAATTCTTGATTCAATATTCAGCATTCTCCTGGCTGGATTATTACAGATCATTTCCACTGAAAAAATAATGAATGAAGAAGTAAATGTCAAGAAGTATACCGCAGTATGTCCGAGACTCGTTATTTTAAAAATTATCCTTGATTTATTTAAAATAAAATTTTATGTTGAATAAATACTTGTTCGGTCATATGACCGGATTATGAGTTACTTGACTCAAAATTCAAGATTTTATATCGATAAAATAATGAGGAGGAGTAATGAAAAAGCTTAATCACAAATCTGGCATCAGCGCTAAAATATTATTCTTTTGTCTAACATTATCTATAATTGGAAATGGTAGTTGTGCCGCACTCCCTCAGCAAAACCATGAGCCAGAAAGAATCATTTTAAATTTAACTGAAAATCCTGCAACCAGCCAGGCTGTCACATGGCGTACGGGACCCGATGTTAAAAATCCACAGGCCCAGATAGCTCCTGCACATGAATCCGTTTATATTGAAGAGAGTGCGACTACATTACATGCGATCACGGAAGTCGTTCAACTCGATGATAAAAAAATTGTTCACCACCATTCCGTTGTTTTTAAACCTCTTACGCCGAATACATTATATGCATATAGAGTGGGTGATGGAAAACACTGGAGTGAATGGAATCAATTCAAAACGGCAAGTGACAAGTCTGAACCATTCAAATTTATCTACATGGGTGATCCCCAGAACGATATCAAATCGATGTGTTCACGACTTTTTCGTATGGCCTATCAAAAAGAGCCAGATGCGAGCTTCTGGCTCTTTACCGGTGATATTGTGAATCATGGGGATGACGATGAGGAATGGGCGGAATTATATGATGCTTTCGGCTGGATTTCAAGAATGACGCCCATGATTCTTGTCCCGGGAAACCATGGCTATGAAACGAAGACCGTCGATGGTGAAAGAATCCGACAGGTAAACCACCTGTGGCGTCCCCAGTTTACACTGCCCGAGAATGGACCGGAAGGTTTGGGAGAAACCGCATACTTCATCGATTATCAGGACGTGAGATTCATGATGCTGAATGGAAATGAAAAGCTCGAAGAACAGGCGGAATGGCTGGAATCCATTTTAGCTGAAAACGCTCAGCGCTGGACGATCGTCGCCATCCACCAGCCATTTTATTCCACCGGGAAAAAACGGGACAATCCCTATCTTCGTGAGTTATTCATTCCTATTTTCGATAAATATTCGGTCGATCTGGTATTACAGGGACATGACCATACCTATGGCCGTACATTCAAACTTCGGGATTCAACTATAGCGGAGGGCAGGAAAAAAGGAACCGTATATGTAGTCTCAGTCAGTGGAACCAAAGTGTATTCACTGAATTCACGTTTTGAAGAGTTCATGGCGAAAATGGGAACGGGCAGGCAATTATTCCAGGTGATCAGCGTGGATAAAAATCGTCTGCTCTATGAATCTTTCAATGCCCTCGGTGAATTGTTTGATTCTTTTGAGCTTAAGAAATGATGATCGTTGTTAATTTCAATGAGAAGGAGGGTCTGAATGCCAGCCAGACACCATCAGCATGTCGCCAAATGCACAAGCCGGATTCCATACTTAACAATTGAAAAAATATTCCAGGAAAAGCCGGAAATTCCCACCATTTTTATCTATACTCTTGGAATCCTGTTGCTGATCGGATGTTCATCAAAGGAGAAAAAGTCCGAATATAGAACGATTCGAGTCGCTAAACGGTCGTTCTCCCCCGCTGTTACCGCTCTTGGCACAGTCAAGCCACAGGTGGGTGCGGAGGTACGTTTGGGCGCTCGGATACCCGGTAAGGTGGAGCATCTTCGTGCGAATATCGGCGATTTTGTTGACAAGGGACAAATCATTGCGGAACTGGAAAAGGATGAATTGAAAGCGAGCGTCCAAAAGCGGCAGGCGGAGCTTAACAAGGTCATCATCAATCTCACCGAACGGAAGGCTCTCGGTCCCATCGAGATCAAGAAAAGCGAAGCCGATTCTGCTCGGTTCATAGCCGCCTATGAACTTGAAGTGATAGAGTATGAGATGCAAGCCGCGCTCTTCAATAAAAATCTCATATCTAAACAGGAGCTCGACCAGGAAAGGGAAGAACACTTGGTGGCCAGAGCGGAGTTAGAGGCGAGTTCGAGGACACTCGAACTGACGAGAAGGTTGCTCAAGGAAAATTTGAAAAAACTGGAAGCCGAAGTCGAAAGTGCAAAGGCTGCTTTGAGAATCGCTGAGGTTGAGTTGTCATATGCAACCTTACGGGCTCCTATTTCAGGGACTATTGCCTCTGTCTCAACGCAAGAAGGAGAAACCGTTGCCGTGGGCTTGAGTGCACCCACATTTGTCACAATTATTGATCTCGATCGCCTTCAAGTTGAAACCTATGTTGACGAAGTCGATATCGGTAAGATCAAGATAGGTCAGACGGCCACCTTTGCGGTTGAGGCCTTTCCTTCGATTGACATAGAGGGAGGGGTTGTGGGAATTTTCCCAAAAGCGATACTCAAAGAGAATGTTGTTTTCTATAGCGTCGTTGTCAAGAGCCTGACCCCCCCTTCTGTCGTTCTTCGACCGGAAATGACGGCCAACGTCTCAATATTCCTTCAAACCCGTGATGATGTTCTTGTCGTACCGGCAAAATCAGTGAAGAAATCCGGAGGTGCCAGCTTTGTTTATGTGATCGAGAATGGTAAGCCGGTAAGACGGGAGGTTCGAATCGGCTGGAAACAGGGTCGATTCTTAGAAATTATAGGGGGTCTCGATGAAGGGGATGAAATTCTCGAAGATCACAGTGGCCAGGAAGGAGAGGAATCATGATCAAAATAGTTCGAATTGCAAGAGAATCATTTCGGATGGTGAAGGGCAATAGACTTCGAGCATTCATTATGATGCTGGGCGTAGCGGTTGGTGTTGCGTCTCTCACAATGATTATCTCTGTGAGTCGGGGTGCATACGAGGAGGTCATGGACATTGTCAACAGGCAGGGTCCGGATCTTCTACAGGTCCGACCGGGGACAGATAGGCATACCGGGCTTCCTTCAGGCAGTCGCGAAGTGGTATCCCTTATCGAGGAAGACGCTGATGTCATCCTTCAACACGTTGGGAATATTGCTGCCGTCTCGCCTGTTAAAGACCGCAAAGAAATTGAAGTGAAATACGGAGATAAGTTTACATTATCAAGAATATTCGGAATCACCCCGGTATGGGCCCAGATCCGCAATTTTGGACCAAGCAAGGGAGAATTCATATCCGAGGAGGACTTGACTTTTGCTGCCAGAGTTTGCCTCATTGGACAAACCGTTAAAAAAAATCTGTTCGGTGAGGCAGACCCTGTTGGTCAGAGTATTCGAATCAAAGATGTTCCATTCACAGTCAAAGGAGAACTCAATTGGAAAGGGATATCTTCCGCGGGTAGGGATCGAGACGATCGTATCGTTGTCCCCATAACGACCTATACAAGGAGGCTTTTCAGAGATATCCATTTGACACAGATAGTGATTACTGTTAAAGATACTGACGAGATAGACGCGACCATAGAGGACGTACGAAATGTCCTTCGTGAACACCACAATATTGCTCCCGGAGAGCCGGACGATTTTGCCATGAGAACGCCTCAGGACCTGATCGACTTAGCCTATGGCGCCTCCAGAGCCCTGATAAACCTTCTCACCGGAATCGCTGCCGTTTCCTTGCTGGTCGCAGGTATTGTGATAACGAACATCATGCTCGCATCAGTTTCTGCAAGGAGAAGTGAAATAGGCATCCGTCGTGCCCTTGGCGCGAGGAAGAATGACATCTTGCACCAATTTGTGATGGAATGTCTCATTATTTCGTTCATGGGGGGACTGCTGGGAATCGCCCTGGGATTCGGGGGTTCGATTATGCTTTCGAGTATGGATGTGTCTGCCAGTAAAATCACACCTCTGGCTCTTGTAGCCGCCATCGCATCCTGCATACTCATTGCACTGATTTTTGGGCTATATCCCGCTAAGAAAGCGGCAAATCAGAATCCTGTGGATACTTTAAGAGCTTAAAGGGAAAGAGTGAGGAGCTAAGAATGATTAAGATCAAGGACATAGAAAAAACGTATACCAAGGGTTCCGTTCCAACCGAAGTGCTGAGGGGGATAAACCTTCTGATCCAACGAGGGGAATATGTGGCAATCATGGGGACATCGGGTACCGGCAAATCTACACTGATGAACATCATCGGTTGTCTCGACAAGCCGACAAAAGGACATCTTGAACTGGACGATGTTGATGTATATAAACTAAACGATGATGCGCTTTCTTCCCTGAGGAACAAAAAAATCGGATTTGTTTTCCAGCAGTTTTTCCTTCTGGAGAGAACGACTGCTCTCGACAATGTACTCTTACCCCTCATCTATACAGATAAATATCCGGCAGATGCCAACCATCGTGCTAAGAAAGCGCTTGCCAGTGTCGGACTCGAAGATCGTACCGAATACTATGCCAATGAGTTGTCAGGTGGGCAGCTACAGAGGGTGGCTATCGCTCGAGCCCTGATCAATGATCCTGATGTGATTCTTGCCGACGAACCGACTGGCAATTTAGACTCCAGGAGTACTTCCGAAATCCTGGAAATCTTCAATCGCCTTCACAAAGAGGGCAGAACGATAATCGTTGTTACACATGATCAGGCAGTTGCCAAGCACGCCCAACGGATCCTTGAGCTTAAAGACGGTCGGATTGCAGAAAACGATACCGGCTCAAAGTCGAAAAATTAAGAGTAAAACACCCTTGAAAGTTTCAAAAGCAATCACCCTGTCATGTAAGATTCTCACCGCTCATCGATTACGCACAGCCCTGTGTGTATCCAGCATGGCCATAGGAGTGACCGCCGTGGTCGTCATGGTGTCCATGGGACGGGGAGCCCAAAAACTTGTACTCGATATGATCCACGATATGGGTACCAACTTGATCGTCGTTAATGCGGGCCATGTGACCCTTGTAGGTGGAAGAGAGAGGCAGTCGGCAATCGTAACGACTCTGCGACCTTCGGACGCTGATGCCATCCAGGATTACTGTACCTCTGTTGTCGAAGTCGCACCAGAGACCAGTCGCAAAATGAACGTTCAGTGGGAATCGGAAAATCTAACGACGGAAATTGTCGGGGTTACGCCTTCCGCCTTTCGAATACGCAATATCGAAATCGAAATGGGTCGTGGTTTCGATTCGGTCGAAAATGAGTCAGGCCAACGAGTAGCAATCGTGGGCACTGTGATCGTCGAAAAACTCTTCAACGGTGAAGACCCTGTTGGTCATCGGATCCGAATCGGTAGTGCACCCTTCGAAGTTGCAGGAGTGATGAAAGCGAAGGGCGTGGATGCCAATGGTGTTGATCGGGACGATAGAATTCTCATCCCGATAAAGACCGCGATGCATCGGCTTGTACGCACGACCTTCATACAGAAGATACACATTCAGGTCACAAACTCTAAGCAATTGGAGCTGGCGGAAACGGAAATCAGAGAGCTATTGCATGAAAGGCATAGATTGCAGGATAAACCCGATGACTTCACTATCCAGAACCAGGCCACTCTGATCCAAACGGAGAGAGAATCCGCCAGAATCCTAACCCTTCTAGTAGGAAGTGTGGCTGCAATCTCGTTTATCGTTGGGGGGATTGGGATACTCGCAGTCATGCTTACGGCATGCAGAGAGAGAAGAAGAGAGATTGGATTGCGCCGGGCTGTTGGCGCACGTCGTCGTGACATTCGGACCCAATTCATGCTGGAGTCCCTGATTATTGCTGGACTGGGTGGATTTTTCGGTGCTATCCTCGGCATCCTATTCACTTTTTTTACCTCACGGCTCGGTGGTTGGTACACGATTCAATCGTGGGATATAACCGGTGCAGGTTTGATTCTTTCAACGGTTATTGGGATGGTCTTTGGGATCTATCCGGCGACGAAAGCTTCCACGTTAGAACCCATCGAGGCCCTTAGAACGGAATAAGAACCGAACGAAACAGTTAAAATGCTAGCGAAGTTTCGCCCAAACTGGTTTCTGGCTACTGGCTACTGGCTACTGGTTACTGGCTGCTGGTTACTGGTTTTTGGCTGACAGCTGAAAGCTGATAGCTGTCAGCTGTCGGCTATCAGCACCCAGTAGCCAGAAACCAGAAGCCCAAAATTCAAAATTTTATATTGATAAATAGTTTGATAAATTTAATATAGAGCATAAAAAGAGGCGTGTATGACAAAAAAGAGGAAGAGAAAACATGTGAAGGGAAGGAATAAAAAAAGTAAAGTCGATCGTCAAAAGACTTTCCTTCACTATCTATCGGAAAAACAGCAAAAGATAGATTTATTATTCTTTTTAGTCGCTTATATCATAATCTATATTTTCCTTTATGTCACCTATCCATACCCTCCGGGAACTGCAGATTCCGGAAGCTATATACTCTCTGCAATGACAATGAAACCAAACGGTTTTCGACCCATTGGATATTCCTGGTTCCTCAATTTTTTTCATCAATTTTCCCACCATATCAAATTCTTACCTTTCTCCCAATATTTACTTAATGGTGTGGCGACTCTTTTTTTCCTGTTTACCATAAAATATTTCTTCAATCCAAAAAAAGCGATCTTCTACGTGTTCTCCTTCTTTCTTATTTTCAGTCCGAGCATCATCTTCTGTACGAACTATATCATGAGTGACAGCGTTTTTAATACATTGACACTCCTCTACATAACGACAGGGTTTTGGATCATCAAGAAAAAAAATGGTTTCATGCTCCTGCTTCATCTGGCCATACTCTATTTGGCCTTCAATGTCCGATATGTTGCCGTGTTTTATCTCGTGGTCCTACCGATAATTTTGATAATATATCATCGAAGGAATAAGTGGATTATCATTCCTTCTGTGGTGATCCCCCTTCTCCTGGGCGTTATCCATTATCAGAGCACCAAAAATACAATGAGAAAATTATTCGGTATCAACACATACTCCGGTTTCAGTGGCTGGGCTCTGGCCAACAATGCAGTCTCCATGATTCCGCATATCAATCTAAATCCGGATGAAATAGAGGATGAAGAATTACGAATGATCCACAATATCATTACCCTTTACCCGGATTCGGTATATCACCACAGGTATATAAACGGCACATCATTCATTTGGAAGAAAGAATTCGCCGGCAAACGTGTTCTTTTTTACAACATGCAGAATAAAAAAATGAACTATGTGAAAGCGTGGATTTATACAGGCGAACAATTTCAAAAGTATGGCCTCTTTTTAATCAAGAAATATCCTCTCAAATTCTTCAGATATTTCATATTTCCCAATATGACGAAGATATTTGTGACATACAATATATTTGACCCAACCCTCTTCGAGCCTTATGACGTGATGATACAATATTACGGCGTGACCGATAAATATGAATATAAATTTAAAATTTTCTCTTCACTTTTTTTAATAAGGAGGATGGGTACTTTTCTTCTCTGGTGCATCTTTTTCGGTTCAATCATCCTTTTGATTCTCAAAAGAAAAGACATCGATCTTCAAGGCACTCAAAAGCAGATCCTTTTTTTCATTTTAGTATTTATATTTCTGTATTTGGCGTTCAGCATACTTACTCATCCCATTAATAATTACAGGTATCTGATACCCTTATTCGCACTACAATTATGCGTGCCCGGTATCATATTGAATGAGGTCCTGAAAATCAGAGATAATAAACAGAACATCATTTCATGACCCCGAATGTTACACATAAAATACAAATATTAGGATCATTCGATTCTATTTGTTTTGTTTCATTCTCAATTCATAATTATTAATTAATATTTACAGTTTCGCCGAACGAAGACTAAACCGGTTTAACCATTTACTCGGGTAATAATGAATTCTGTAGGATAGCCATGCACCAACATAAAGGTATCTCAAAAAATATCCAGCGACAGATAAAAGCTTCCAAAAAAGAAATTACGATCCTGTTTACAGATGCAACTGGAGAAAAGCGCCGAATCTGATTGACAATTTAAAACCGGACTCTCGCCTCATCCTGCATCCTCTGCAGAAATGGGAAATCTTTGGTGCAACCATTGCCAGTATCATCATTTTCGCTGTTCTGTTTTTCAAGTATTTCCGTTACCTTTTATCGGATTCCGAAACCCTCGCTCTCCTGACGCTGAATCCTAAGCACATGATCATCGACTCTCCCCTGATCGTCGTGACTCTGGTGGTGCTTCTATCCCTCACCATTTTTATCATCTTTAATCGGTTTTATTTGGGGTTTTTTCCGGTTTAGAATCAAGCCTGCCTGAAACGAGAATGATTATCCATATAGCTTTACTCAATTCGACAGGATATTGGTAAAAGTGTTTTCTGGACACGACCATTCCCATACCGGAGGTTGGGAACGAAGCGATAAATCCGACGAGATATCGGCAGTCCGATCATTCATTCGTTAAATCAAATCGAATGGGCACGCTGTACCAGACCATGATAGGCATGTCACGCTGCATGTCGGGATTCCACTTAACGGCTTTGACTGCGGTTATGGCCGCCTCGTCCATTGCGTCCAATCCCAGAGACTTCATGACCCTCACCCGTCGGATTTCACCCTTTTCGTCAATCTGCAGGTGAAGGATAACCAGTCCTTCTACACCTGCCTTTCTAGCAATCTCGGGATAAACGACGTGACGCTGGATCGCGGCCAGGCCTCCGACAGGTGACGGGGGCTCGTCGAAAGGGACAAATGTGGGCAGGGAATCGTCGATATGGGTTTCCGGAGGAGGGGGCGTTTCTGTAAAATCGAAGTTTGTGAGTTCGATGGTCTCGTCTTCGGGGAGACTCTCATCCTCGGATGCGATAGGAACCGACGGGTGTGATGGTGCCGGGGTGCGGTCTTGCTGTACGGTTTGGGGAATTTCTTCCACCACGTCGATGAGGATGGAAGGTTTCTTCATGACCAGTCTTTTAACTTTGTAACGTTTGGATGTTTGGAAAAAAATGATGAGAATCAGCAGACTCACGATGAGTCCGAGTTCAATGGTTTTTCTATATTCTTTTTCTTCCTTTGCTATTCTCTCTTTTACATGAACCCCGCAAACGAAGCGACGCCGTATGAATTGTATGCCCTCTTTACCTAACCTTCCGAAGGTTTCCCTTCCCATTGTATACAAACCGACCCTCCTGCCGAAATCCGAAAATTAACCTTCGGAAGGATTATCCATTCATTCTTTTTACACAAATCCATGAAGAGCCAAATTTTATACCTATTTTAACCTGTCTTAAAATCAATTAATTCATTGGGAGTCTAATTGTAAACATGGTCCCCACTCCTATTTCAGATTCAGCCTCGATAAAACCACCATGTTCAGATATGATTTTTTGAGTGACCGCGAGTCCCAGGCCAGTCCCTTTCGAACCCTTAGTCGAAAAAAAGATTTTAAAAATTGCATCCAAATTTTCCTTACTGATACCGCATCCATTATCAGAAATCTTAATTACCAATTCTTGATTGGTAATTCGCATGGTTGAAATTCGTACTTCCCCATCGGATTTATCACATGCATCGACAGCATTTGTTACCAGGTTCAGGAGACATCGATAAATTCCTTTCGGGTCGATATTTACTTCCTCCAAATCCGGTTGTAAATCTTGAATGATATCAATATTCTGGTGTTTTGCTTTTTCGAGCATAAGCTCTGCCACATCAGTACATATTTGATTGATATCAGCAGATTCACACTTAATGTTTGATGAATGGGAGTAAGCCAGCATATCAAAAACCAGTTCTTTCATGAATTGGACATTCTTCTTCATCATCTCCCATCCCTTCCCTACATTTTCCATATCCTGTCGTTTTAAACCGAGGTCTAAGATGTATGCTCCACCGTCAATCCCATTCAGAATATTCTTTATACAATGAGCGGTTCCGGCAATTCCCTGACCGAGAGCGGAAAATCTGGCTTGACGCAAGTTGTCCTCATACAATCTTGCGTTTTCTATAATCAACGCTGCTTGAGATGCGAGAATACTGAGTACTTTTTCATCATGGGCTGAAAAGTAGTCCTGACCGCGCTTATTGACTGCTTCCACTACACCGATTAGCTTTTCCCGATGTTTCATTGGAACGGCTAAAACGGAGCGTGTCACAAACCCGGTCTGCTTGTCCGCATCCTTAAAAAAACGATCATCTTCATATGCGTTTTTTACATTCACCATCTCCATATTAACAGCTACCCATCCCACAATACCCAACCCCATTTTCATACGGATACATTCAATCTTACGCTCAACTTCCCCTTCCCCTTTCATACCACGTGCAACATTAAAATAGAGGTCATTTGTATTTTCATCATAAAGTGCGAGTGAACAAGATTCAGCATTGGTTGCGGCACATCCCTCACTGATAATGACTTCCAACAACTTATCCATATTGGTTATGGATTCAATAAATTTTTCAATTCTATAAAAATGTTCGATCTCAGATACCAATCAATCCACCTCCTTTATTCTTACTTGGCCTTAAAGGAAAGACTCCAACACAAAGATTGTGTTGGAGTCTTAATTTTTATTACAGTTTTAATGCTGCCTTTACTGATTCTTGAAGCCGCTCTGGGGCGACAGGCTTATCTATAAAATCCTCCGGTTCTTTCCCAAAGAAACCACCCATATCTGCTTTTCCGAATTTAATGCCGGACTCTTCACTGACTCCCGTCAACATGATTACTGGAGTCTGTACAGTTTTTGAATCCCTTCTAAGCGCATCAAAAACTTCAAATCCTGTCATTTCAGGCATCATAACATCTAGAATGATCAAATCGGGTTGTTCCTCCTTCGCCTTCTCTAGACACTCTTTACCATCATTGGCAGTAATCAGCGTAAAATCAGCAATCTCCGAGACAATGGCTTTTACATACTCGACAGCATCAGGTTCATCATCGACGATTAAAATTTTCGTATTCATGGCCACATTGACCTCCTTTGTTTTGATTGTAAAACCACTTTTCATTCATGATCAAATCTCCCCGATAGCACTGGATATTTATCCTTATTCAATATCTGTTAATTCTGTAATGTGAAACAGTTTTACCAACCATTAAATGCTTCTCCTACCAAACGGAAAAAGCCGGATTGCAGAAAACTTATAGTTCCCGTAGACCGGCTGATACAAAACGCCATTATTCCATCCCAATTATCCTCTATGTTACTATTCACTTCTCCCCTAAAGAGGTACCGTCCATTTCAGACCATTGACTTAGTAGTTGCTGATGTAAATGTTAATTTTCTTGTTATGTAATGTTCAAAAGTACATGATTATTTGGAATAATGCAAGAGGATTTTCTCAAATTTTGACTGTATACGAAAAGTGTATACTGTATTCTTGTAATATTCCCATAATCTGTTTCTCACTAATCAGCAAATAATCGTCCGGTGCTTCCCGACGGTCTGAACCAATAAAACGCTCAGCAGATGCATTCATATTAATTCCTTCTTTGATTTGGACAGTTCATGAAACATAATGCTGATCACTTCCGTACAATGAAATGTATTTAAAATAAATACAAAACCAGGATGTGAAAATGATGATGCTTACAAAACATGAAGAATTAATACTGTTGTCCATCTGCAAGCTCAAAGAGAACGCCTATGGCGTCCCTATCCGAAAAAATATCATGGACATCACAGATAAGCCCATCAATTACGGGTCACTTTGTAATACGCTCTATGCCCTGGTAAAGAAAGGCTACATCGAATCCAGGGAGAGCGAACCCCTGGCGCAAAAAGGCGGACGCAGGAAAGTCATCTATTCCCTGACCACCGACGGGCAGAAAGCGCTTAAATATTCCTTCGAGGTATACCGGCAGTCCTGGAAAGAAGTCCCCAAATTCGTGTTTGAAGGATAACATTTAATTGAAAGACACTCAAATACATCCCCCCCGACTGGCCCGCTGGATCGTCTCCCAATTATCGACCTACGAATCAGAATTTGCAGTGATGGAGATGCTCGATGAAGAATACAGCGCAATTCGGATGGCAAAGGGAAAACTCAGATCCATGCTCTGGTATTGGGGGCAGACCCTGCTGACGGCTCGAAGTTATATCAAATTTATGACAGGTGGGAGATTTGCCATGTTGAACAACTATTTGAAAATCGCTTACCGTAACATGCTTCGGCAGAAAGGATATTCTATAATCAACATCACCGGGCTGGCCCTGGGCATGGCATGCTGCATGCTGTTATTGTTATGGGTGCAGGACGAAATGAGCTTTGATAAATTTCATGAAAAAGCGGAAAATATCTACCGGGTCGAACTGGACTTGCCCAGATCCAATGGTGTCTCACACACCAGGCTTACTTCTTATCCCCTGGGCGGCGCCATACAGGAAAACATCCCGGAAGTCAAATATGCGGCACGATATTCCCATATAAGCGGTCTTCTGATCCGCTTCGGGAACAAAGTCTTCATCGAGGATGAAATCAGAGCCGTGGATCCATCCTTTCTTCAAATATTTACCTTTCCCTTGATAAGTGGAAATCCGGAAACGGCATTGAACCAAACGTACTCCATTTTGATTACAGAGGAGTTGGCGGTTAAATATTTCGGTACAGATGACCCGCTTGGTAAAACCATGACGATCAACAATGAATATGATTTTACGGTGACCGGTGTCATGAAGGATGTTCCTACGAATTCCACCGTTACGTTTGACATACTGGTTCCTCTTGAATTCCTGAAAGACCTGGGACAGTACTGGGATTGGTGGCGCAGTCTCAATTGTCAGACCTGGGTCGAGCTATTCCCGACCAGTCCGGTCACTCCGGTGAACAGAAAAATCGATGAACTGTTAGAGAGGAATAGTCCCAGTACCACATCCCGTTGGGAATTTTCATTAATGCCTGTTACCGACATTAATTTATATGGTTTTGCCAACGCCTTCACGCAAATCAACGGAAAAATTCAAAGTGTTTATATTTTCAGCGCCCTGGCAGGTCTGGTTCTCATCATCGCCTGCATTAATTTCATGAATCTGTCCACAGCGCGGTCGTCGAAACGGGCATTGGAGGTTGGACTTAAAAAAGTGGTGGGTGCCAGGCGGAGACAGATCATCGCCCAATTCTATGGTGAATCGATTCTGACGACACTTATTTCGTTTTTGTTATCACTGAACCTTTTTTGGTTAATACTCCCCATATTCAATGATCTGTCGGCCAAGGATTTCACCTTTCATTCAATTTTAAATCTGAATTTCATCATGAGTTTCCTGGGCATTACTTTAATAACCGGTGTTTTATCAGGCAGCTATCCCGCGCTTTACCTCTCTTCATTTCGACCGGTAAAGGTGCTTGCAGGCAGATCACGGCCCGGGCCGGAAAACGGACGCTTCAGAAAATGCCTGGTGGTGACCCAGTTCTGTCTTTCCATCATCGCCATTGTGGGTACCCTGGTTGTTTATCAACAGCTGGAATATATGAGAAATAAAAACTTGGGATATGATAAAGAACAGTTGATCTATCTGCCCCTCAGAGGAGATACGCAGCATTCCTACTCCGTTTTCAAGGATCAATTATTAAAGGACTCAAGAATCATTGGCGTCACAGGAGCCCGGCAACCCCCGACAGCCTTCGGATCGAAAATTTCGGGTGTGGATTGGGAAGGTAAAGATCCTGACAGCCGGATCAGTTTGGGTTATTCATCAGTGAATTACGATTTTGTGGAAACGATGAAGATCGAATTGAAGGAAGGAAGATCCTTCTCAAAGGAAAGAGCGACCGATGCTTCCAATGCCTTTCTGGTCAATGAGGAAGTTGCCCAACTCATGGGCGGGAATTCGGTCATCGGTAAAAGGCTATCGGCGTTGGGAATCGATGGCCGCATCATTGGTGTCATGAAAAATTTCCATTATCAATCCGTTAAAAACAAGATCGGACCATTTATACTTTACATTCAAACGAGTCGCATGAGATACGCCATTGTCCGGCTACGGAAGGGAGACCTTCCCTCCTCACTCAACTTTATGAAATCGACATGGTTGAATTTATTTCCTGCATATCCCTTTGAATATTCATTTATCGACGATGATTTTGCCGAAGCGTTCCGTGCCGATCAGCGCATGGGCGCCATCCTGAAATACGCGACCATCGTCACCATATTCATTGCATGTTTAGGATTGTTTGGACTGGCAGCATTCATGGCGGAAAAACGCACGAAAGAAATTGGCATCCGAAAAACGCTTGGCGCCTCGGTTTCAGGCATTACTGTCATGCTCACGAAAGAGTTTGTGAAATGGGTCATCATGGCCAATGTGATCGCACTGCCTGTTGCTTACTTTTTAATGGATCAATGGCTGCAGGAGTATGCTTATCCCATCACCATGGGCTGGGGGATATTTTTAATGGCCATTTCCATTAGTATCATCATCGCCATACTCACGGTGAGTTATCAATCCGTCAAAGTGGCATTGACCAATCCCATCGACAGCTTGAAATATGAATGAAAAACAGGCGATTGATAAAAGGTTTAATGAACACATACGAAAAGAAACCGCCTAAAATGCATGTGTACCGCCTGCCGGGAGACTGGACGGTGTGGGCGGGTAAAACCGACGACGATAACGATGCAGTGAGCCTGAAACTGGCCTCGCCCAGGGATTGGTGGTTTCACGTGCGGGGCATGCCCGGTAGTCATGTGGTCCTGCATCATGAAACAGAACCCTCCCCGGACAGAGCGATTCTGAAACTGGCGGCCGCTATCGCGGCCTATCACAGCAAAGCCAGCGGGGGCGGAACCGTAAACGTGGCATACACCCGGGCCTGCAACGTCACAAAACCCAAAGGCGCCAAATCCGGGACAGTGCACATCCGGAGAGAACGATTGATTAAAACACGCCCGGAAATTCCATCGGATGTTGTTAAAGAGGATTAAATGAACCAAAACAATCGATTGGTCTACTCCACGGGCAGGGGGTCCGTGTGCCCCGAGTGCGGTCATAATAAAAACGAATGCCGATGCAAGAAAGAGAATCGAATTCCCCGGGACGACGGTGTTGTCCGCATCCGCAGGGAAACCAAAGGCCGCAAAGGCAAGACCGTCACCGCCATCTACGGCATTGCATTACCCGGCGATGCACTGACCAAACTGGCCTCGGAGCTGAAACGGCAATGCGGCACAGGAGGCTCGGCTAAGGACGGCGTGATCCTTATTCAGGGGGATCACCGGCAATCGGCGAAAAAACGATTGGAAGAAAAGGGTTATTCTGTGAAATTGGCAGGGGGATAAATATCCTGTATAATTTTGCGACCAGCATACATATGCTGGTCGCTCAAGTTTGGACGTTTAATAATAACAAAAAATTAATTATTTTCTCATAAATATCTAAGAATCAGCATACAATAATGCTGAGATAATGTTTATGGGCAATTTTAATGGCTTTTCATCCTCATT
>Ga0114922_10001278_pt1 | contig 24036 bp, 17 predicted proteins | sample AartaG_FD_100975 | JGI IMG/M metagenome (GOLD analysis project Ga0114922, IMG submission 100975) | Deep subsurface microbial communities from Aarhus Bay to uncover new lineages of life (NeLLi) - Aarhus_00045 metaG | ecosystem: Environmental > Aquatic > Marine > Oceanic > Sediment | place... | reverse complement strand
TCCCAAAAAAGTGAAAAAAGCAAAAGACCTGTTAGACAGGGCCGGTTTATACGGCTCCCGAATCGTAGTCGAACCATGGGATCTGTCAGCGCTTCCCGATTATTTTGCCAATCTCATTGTCTCTGATAAAATAATGATATCCGGTAAGATACAGGGCTCACCCGAAGAGATATTCCGCGTCCTGAAACCTTACGGTGGTGTCGTATGTTTCGGGCAACCGGCCGATGCTGCAAAGAGGGGCAGTTCCCTAAAGATTCAAAATCTACTCCCCTGGATGAAAAAATTCGACGGCTCAGAGCCGGATGTCATGAAATGTAACGGCTTATGGGCGACCATAATCCGCGGAGAATTGAAAGGTGCTGGAAGCTGGACAGAGCAATACGGCAACCCTCAAAACACGGCATGCTCCGGTGATGAACTCGTTAAAGGCCCACTGGGAATACTCTGGTATGGAGAACCGGGCTCCGAGAAAATCCTGGACCGGCACTCAAAGGCGGCGAGTCCGGTTTCCCTGGATGGACGGTTGTTCATCCAGGGCGAGGAAGTCATCATGGCCTATGATGCCTTTAATGGAACCCAACTCTGGGAAAAGGAAATACCGGGAGCGATACGTGCGAGGGCCGATGTGGATGGAGGAAACCTTAAAGTAACCGGGGATGGACTGTATGTGGCTGCCCATGACAAGTGTTACAGGTTGAATCCGGCCACCGGTGAAACCCGGATTGTTTTCGAAACACCCGCGGCCTCCACAGACAGCACATATCGTTGGACCTATGTATCCTTTACCGACAACATCCTGTTGGGTGCCAGGGGAAAGCCTTTGAACAGAGACTTTTTCGATTTCTATGACCTCCTCGTCGAAAATGAAGAATGGAAAAATGACACAACGGCCATTCCTCCTAAGTACAGAGATTACTACCGTAATCTGGTAGAACAATATCCCGTACCCGATGAAAGAGTATGGTTAGACTTCAAAAGGTCCGGTAATCCATGGCGTGCCATGGCGGATTTTCCGGTCTGGGAATTGTACAGACCCTCCAAGGACGCTCTGACCGAAAACATGATGTCGAGCGATAAAATCTTTGCCATGAACCCGGAAACCGGAGAAATCATCTGGGAACATGAAGGGAGGCGAATTGCCCATATCACCATCACTTCCGGTGACGGATGCCTCTTTTTCACTGAAAGCGATATTTCTGCACAGCAGAAAGAACGCGCAATATCCGACAGAAAGAAACTGACCCAGGAAGGCAGTTATGAGTTGAGTAACGAAGGGGAGATTGCTGAGGAAGATATTGATGCAAGAATCGTCATCGCCCTCGATGTCGCTACAGGAAAGAAACTCTGGGAAAGGCCTCTGGACTTAACGGGATGTGGCGGTGATGGTGTTGCAACGGCTTATCATGATGGTGTGTTGTTATTCTTCGGAAGCTCCGGAACCCACGATGCATGGCGGTTTCAAAACGCTTCTTTAACATGGCGGCGGCTTACGGCGTTATCTGCTAAAAACGGCGACGTCCTGTGGTCGCGTCCCATCAACTACAATGCCCGTCCGGTGATCGTAGGCAACCGGATTTTTATAGAACCTCGTGCCTGTGACCTCCACACCGGCGAGATTATGATGCGCTCCCACCCCATCACAGGGGAGCAGGTCCCTTTTGAGTACCTGCGGCCCGGGCACACGTGTGCCGTAACCTCTGCTTCCGCGAACATGCTATTCTATCGTTCATCAAGCACGGCAATTTACGATTTCGAAAAAGACAGAGGATTAACCCTCTTCGGCAGTATCCGCCCGAGTTGCTGGATCAACATGATCCCGGCTAATGGCGTCCTCCTCTTTCCGGAAGGCAGCGCCGGTTGTACTTGTTCTTTTCCCCTGAGATGTTCGGTCGTTCTGAAACACAAAGAGAACAGATCCCAGCCATATACCGTATTTATCACTCACGGTGCAATGACAATGGCCAAACACTTTGCTATCAATCTCGGTGCTCCTGCCGACATGAAGGATGAAGATGGTAATGTTTGGTTTGGATATCCCAATCCAAAAACCGAATATTTACAGAATCACTACCCCAATTATGGAGTCAAATTCGATCTACAGGATACGGTTTTATCGGGCATGGGATACTTCTGCAGCGATTTCAAGAACACAACGATCGAAGGATCGAACAGGCCCTATCTTTTCTCGTCCGGATGTCTTGGTTTGATACAATGCAAAATTCCATTGATCGATGATATATTTGGTGAAGAGCCCGGTGTGTATACCGTACGTCTCGGTTTCAGTGCGCCTTCGGGTGACAAATTAGGTCAGCGTGTATTCGATATTACACTCCAGGGTAATCCCGTAATAGAGAATTTTGATGTTCGAAAAGACGCGGGTTCTCCCAACAAAGCCGTCATCAAGGAATGGCGGGGAATTCCTGTGGAAAATGATCTCGTCGTCGACCTCTCATCAAGAAATCCGAATCCCACATTAAGAGAAGCACCGATAATCAATTTTATCGAGGTGATAAAAGAGGAGGCTGCCGAAACATCTCAAGCGCGAATCGCGGCTGAGAAAATCTCAAAAGAGAATACCGATACTCTGTTGAGAGACGCTAAATTAGAAATTAAAAACGGGAATAATGAAAGAGCTTTAAATATCTATCATACGATTATCGACGCCGCGGCCTCCGACAGTCTAAAACGACTGGCCATGGAAGGCATGGCTGCCATAGCCAGTCCAAAGTCATTGGGAAGGTTAGCGAAATACTGCCGGGATGATTCCCACGTTCTCACCGAACCCCATCGGGAGAAAATCATAAAAACCTATGACACCATCCTCTGGGATTACAAAGGCCCAGGCCGGAAACTCCGGGACAGCGCTTCGAGAGTTTTCATTGCCATCGCCAATAAAACGGCAAGAGACGACAAACAGATGGCCATCAAAATGCTGAAGCGAGCCCTCAATTTCACAGAAGATGAGGTCCGTCAGGAAGCGCTTTCCAGCCTCGGGGATTTGGGCGTGGAAATAATCGAAGAGGAGGAGAAAAAAGGAGACGAAAAGTCGACTGAAAACGAAAACCTTTGATTCTTTACTGGTAGCAAACGACTCTCAAGTAAGAGAAAATTTGAATGGTGCGTTTCAGTCAATTGTTGACTGGATTGAGGAAAAGGAGGTCGAAGAAGGGGTTAGGCCATAAAGTGTCTTCATTGAGTGACACTCTTACACCCCCCTAAATCCCTCCCGAAGCATCGGGAGGGACTTGGGACAGTGGATAACTGGTTAATTACATTGAGTATCCATATTACGAAGAACGATTTCTCACTATAAGATTATTGAAAAGCTCGACAAACACGGCAACTTGCCGAAGTATGGGGACAGGCTCCCTTGAGGGGGAAACAGAGGGATGTTAAAAAATGCCCTTCAAGGCATTAAATAGCTTGCCATTTGCTGGTAATCGACATCTGGAAAGACGGGGATGAAGATTTGCCTGAGAAGATTGATTCACAAAAACGGTTGTCAAACTTAACTGGCAAATAGTTAAATCATTTTAAAACTCTTATTCAAACCTTCGATTCCAACCCGTTATCGCAGAAAACAGGAGAACGCCCAAAAGGGCCCAGGAGTAGGGATTCATAAATGATGCGGTCACGGGCAGTTCCGGTAATTGAAACGCATCCGCTGCGGATTGCACCGCTCCATACCAGACCACAACGGCAATATGCCAGGGAATGGTATAAAACAGCGTGCATACACTACAGTCCATCAGGTTGGCCCGTCGCGCAGGGGCCAGACGAAATTTCTTGCCAATGGGTTTGACCAGACCAGGACCGACCAGAAGCTCGGCAGCCGCGTTGGACGCGATGGGAATGGATGCCAGGATCGTGATGAAGATGATAAAGAGTTCCGACTGACGTACGGTCTTGACAAAGGACTTCTCTAACTTCTTTAAAATGGTTTCCAGAACACCGCTGTCAACAAGGATCTGTGTCATGGCAAGCATGAGCATTGCAAAGATAATGGCCCCTGCCACGCTGTTTATGCCATCCTGAATCAGTCCGGTTGACTCTCCATGTACCTTCGGAATTCGAAAGAGCTCGTTCAAATCCATCTGCCCGTTGATAAAGGCGATGAATATAGCCGAGACATTCCCATAGATGAGGGACTCCACAAGGTGCCTGCCGGTGAGGGCGGACACGATAACGACACCGAAGCTGATGAGCATCAGTAATCCTGCCGGAACCATCTGTGCTTGAATCTCGGGCAGGGACCTCGTCTCTCCCCCTCCACCAAATATAATAATGAAGACAGCGGCAATCAGAGCGGCAGTCATGGCCAGAGGAAAACGGCTGCGAACGACATCCCGCATCTCGGCCTCCTGAGTAAACGCCGAGACAATCGTCGTATCCGAAATGGGTGCGAGGTTATCCCCGAACGCGGCCCCGGAAAGAATGCCGATTGCCAGCATCAATGGATTGGCGCCTAAGAAAACACCGGCCGGATAGAGTACAGGAACCAGTGAGATTACAGTCCCCGTACTCGTCCCCGTACCCATGGAAAAAATCATGGCAATGACAAACGACAGAAGCGCAAAGAGAGCTCCTGAAGCCCCGGTTTTCAAACCCAGCCAGAGCAGACCATTGACCAAACCGCCGGCCACCATCAACTTGCCAAATACCCCTGCAAACAGCCAGGCCGTCACGATCACAATCCCATTTTTATCCCCCAGACCTCTCATGATCGAGCCACAATAGGCCGACTTGTTCCTCGCGAAGAAAATCCCTAAAAGTAGAGCCAGCCATCCGGCGGTCCAGAAGGTCTTAACGCCTCCCTTCCCTCCGATGGAGAATGCGAATAAGACAGTGATGAGTATGATCAGTGGAACGAGACCGCCCCAGATACCTCCCCACATCTTTAATTCATTTTCTCTCGGAGAATCGATCATGTGTATTTCTTTGGTTAAGTGGTGGTTTATCTAATGATCTTATTCAAGAGCATTCATGTTCAAGGAAAAACAATTATTCTTTTCAGTCTTTATTAAGTTGAGTTTCAATTATAATGTATTGTCATCGGGAGTTGCTTCTGGGAATTTCGGGGGTTTACCGGCCGTCATCCGGACCACTTCCATACCGTTCTTGACAATGATCAACTCCGGAGCCTCCTCGGGTGACTCGAATGAAAATTTCGGAATTTTCTTCTTCGGATAGAAGGGATCAAAGAAAACGTGCAGAAGGGATTCTCGCGTTTTTGTTGAGATGACTTGACATTGAACGTTTCTCAAATCTCCACTCGGACATAATTTCACGACGTATTCACCCGTGGGCAATCGTGTAAATGTCACTGCAAAATCCTGATTCGCAAAATGCAGGCCGTCCGTTTGATGATATGGAAACATCCATTCTACCCAGGAAATCGCTTCACCGGGATTCAGCCGGTAGTATTCATCAAAGCCGCGGGTGATACCTCCCCACATCTCCACGTACCCCATGCACGTTTCACTCCCGGAGAAATGTTTTCGTGTCTCGGGCTTCGGATCGATTCCCCACGCCCAGATGTTGCAGCCGGGATTTTTCTCTTTGGGAAAAACGCGGACGATCCCCTCGTCTTCATCGTGGGAGAAGGCGCTGTAAAATCCATGTTCGAGTTTCCATGCCAATAAATCCCCGATGTTTTTCCATCCCAGAAGGAATCGTAATGGACTGTCACCATAGGACTGTATCCGGCTCCCCTTGGGATCATAAGCCAGCATCCATTCATTAAACGACCTCTCCGTGACATAACAATTCCGGGTCGGCATAATAAACTCGGTATGAATGGTAATCTCTCCCCGTCCACCAGGAGCCCACATGGGATTGATCCAATGCTGGAAATCGATGGGTTTATCCGTCGGATTCTCTATCCTCACAGCCGCCTCGTAATGGGCTTTATCCGGCACGATGGATACGTCGATGATCTCAATAAGACCGTGGCGCAGTTCCCTCACCTTCATGCTTATTGTTTTTCTGCCTGGAGAATCCTCGACAATTTTCCACTCCCAATCTGCTGCCCACGTATCCCCATGCTCTTCATCGGGCATCGTATATTCGACACCACCGAGTCCATACCACCAGCCCAATCGATTGGGCGATCCAAACACCTGGGCGACGGTTGGAATGAATAACTCCTCATGTCCGGTCACCTTATAGACAAAAGAGTAGGGCTTACCCTTATCGGGCAGCAGCGTCAGTCTGATGTACTTATTCTCAAGCACGATGGCATCGAGCGTTTTTATGACCCGACCCGGATTCTCTCGGTCGAACCTCCGGAAATCGACTCGGGGATAATCCAGCTCATCCCGGACGATCGCATGCTCAAAATCGACACAGGCTACATCTATTTTTACCTGCGTGAGTTGGAATGTCCCATCCGGAGGTATCTCATCCACATGAATAATCCTCGGCCCACGATCCGTTGTCTTACAGGAAATGACCAGAGCAATTATAAATGCAAATCCACATATCACAGTTATCAATTTGAGTTGTTTCTTCAAGAAAATATCCCTCTTAATTCTTGATTAATATATCGACTATCTCCATTCTCGCCCACAGATGATTTTTGTTCAACTCCAGTGCCTTCTCGAACATCGATTCTGCTTCCGTCTTCCTATCCTTCCCAAGGTATCCCAATCCCAGAAGATAATACGTATTGGCCTTCTGTTTCTCCCGGGACTGTTTCTCCCCAAACTTCGTGAAAAAATCCATCGCTACACTTCTTTTCAATCTGTCTTCAGCAGTGCTGATCAGTCGGTCAAACAGTTGTTCCGCTTCCTTCTGCCGCCCCAGTTTCTGCATTGCCAGACCCTGAAAAAAGAGGATTTCCGACCATCCTATTTCCTGTTTTATTTGACTCGCTTTTTCGAAGCATGTTCGAGCCTTCTCAGCCTGTCCAAGGGCTTCCCACACCATTCCGATGAAAAAACTCGTCTTATAGGCCTTTATATCATGAATAGGCCGGCCGACCTCTAAGTTTTCCGGATATTCCAGAGCCGCCTCGAAATCCATCCTGGCACCCTGAGATTCTCCAGCCTCGAATTTTTGCAATCCTCTCAGAAGGTGAGTATCCACATAAGTGTTATGAATTTGGCCACCACCTTCCCATGTGTGAAAATGATGATTTGCCATTAAATCGACGGCTTTGTCGTAATGACCAAGTTGAGCACTGAGGATGATTTCTCTTGACAGCGCATCATCTCGCTCGATAATGATATCATGATTATTCCTTAACAGGGCAAGGCGTTTTTCGGCCGGAACGCCCGCCATCTCGTAGAGGAGATCCAACTCATAATAGAGCCTCGCATCGTTTTTATTTAGAGTCACCGCCCTCTCCATATGGGCAATGGCCCCGGTGAAATCATAGTTGACCCTCCCGGAGGCAAAACCCAGATTGCGATACACCATTCCAAAGGGTTCATCCAATTCTTTCGATTTCTCCCATGCCTCGATTGCCTCCTCCGGCTGAAAATCGAAGAGGAGATTTCCCAGATAATAGGGTGCCATGGAGTCCTCCGGATGAAGTTTGGAAACATGCCGAAGCATAGAAAGGGTCTCCAGGCGAAAGGGGTAACAATACGCAGGCGATACCTCTCTGCCTTTTTTATAATACTGACGCGATTTTCCTTCGTCTCCCTTCTTTTCCCAGAAATAACCCAAATAGTAGAAAACCAGCGGATTATCACCATAATCTCGTGAATCCGAATCCGTCAGCCGCGAGAGCACATCGATGGCCTCATCCCGGAATCCACAGTTACCGTAGTCCATTGCCAACTCCAGATAGGACTGAACGTCATTTCTCATTCTCTTCTGTAGATCAACCATCGCCCGATGCCCTTCTTCCTGGCCCACTTTCGACCGGATCAGAACGATCTCATTCCCCGCCCAAAAATCCAGGGGATCCATGGAGGCAACCTTTTTGGCTACTCTCTCCGCTTCTTTCAGTCGACCCATCCTACGGAGAACCGCGGTCTTCAAGTTCAAGGAGCGGGTATTCAGTGTGTTGGATGTTAGAGAACGATTCAGATGCTCCATAGCCAGAAGGGGGTTCCCCTGGTTCAAGTCCAATTCTGCCAATTGATAAGACGCCGCCGAGCGATAGGCTGCATCCCATGCCGCCCTGGAGAAAACATCGTACGCTTCCTCGATCCTGTCCTGGGCCCTCAGGGCCACACCCAGATAGTACAGAGCTTCTCCCTCTCTGGGACTGGTATAGTTATTCGTAACGCGTTCGACAGCACGTCTGAGTCTATCCTCAGCTTCCCGGAACATGCCCCGCTTGCAGAGAAGAATCCCTAATGCCGTATTGGCCCTGACATTGTCCGGATCCCGATTCACCGCCTCTTCATAATAGGGATAGGGCTCCCGGGTCGGATTGTAGAATTGTTCCAGCCGCAGTCCTGCAAGGTAGAGTTCCTCGACCGTTTCGATCTCTTCCGGATCCGGAGGCGGTTTGACCAGCTCGGGTATGGATGTCTTCTCTCGCTTCACCGGTCTGTATCGGATCAATTCTTCGCCGGTCCTTGAATACAGGTTCACCTCCAATTCCCCTTTATCGACAACAGATAAAAGACGTATCTTCTTCACAAAGGGTTTGTCCGGACCGATGTCCACGTTCTTCTCAAAGAGAATTTTTTCTCCGGTCTTCAAAACGATTTTTGCACCGGATTGCTTTGACGAAGTATTCAAACTTATTTTAAGATCCTTTTTCCCCGTGATTTCAAGGTTCACTGCAGCCTTTTCATTGGCGTTCTTGACCCCACCGATGTTTCGCAGGGGATACCACACCTGCCGGAATGTTTTCACTTCATAGGGCTGGATCCAACTATAGTCGGGTTGATTGTCCGAATACGCCCCGACCATGAGCTCCAGATACGGCCCGTCGGTCTCGGTGAGAATTTTCTCCCAGATCTTACCGGGAGAACCCGTGCCCCAGGTCCAGAGCTTTTTCCCCGGAACGATATGATGATCGGCCACATGGATGATCCCGGCCTCTTTCCCGTGGTCGTATCCGGCTAAGAAATTCTCCTCACAGTTCCACGCAAACATCGAAGTGGGTGCCGGAAGGTTCTTCCACCAGCTCACGTCGACGCCCCGTGTATAGTCCACCCGATGGTAATATTCATGGGATATGGGCCATCGTGTGAACTGGTTCTTCCCGTGATACGTGGCAAACTCGGTACTCGGCGGAAAGATGACCTGATAATTTTCATTTGCATGGACGGCCACGTTGGCCCAGTATAAAAAGGAATGGACGAAGGGCGTTCGATTGAAGAATTTCACCGTAACTTCGATGATAGATTGATCGGGATAGAGGGTCAGTCCGATGATCCATTTCATCCGATGCCGCAGTTCCATCTCACCGATCCACACGGTCTTGCTCCCGTCGGCGTTTTCCCGGAGTGTATAATCCACTTCCATGAAGGTCGTGGCACGGTGATGATGGGGAATGCACCATTCCACGCCCCCGGATATCCAGGCACCCAGCATACCGATGAGGGCCGGTTTGATAACATGCTGCCTGTAGAACAGTTCATATCCGTTCGTCTTGTCTGTAGCATAAAAAATTCGACCGCCAATTTCCGGAAGGACACAGAGCTTGATGTACCGGTTTTCCAGATAGACTGCATTATACGCTTTTTCCTCACGATTATCGGTCAATTTATCCAGCATCGGGTAGGGATAGACCCGTCCCCTGGCACCCTGATAGGCCCTGCCCGTATAGAATCTGGGATTCGGATCGGGATTACCCACGCGGTAGGTGGAAATCACCATGGCCTCTTCCCAGATCTTGACTCCGGATTGGCCCTGAAGGGGTATGATATCAAAAAGGACGATTAAAATTATCGTCCATGAAAATGGTATCGCCTTACATTTTTTCTGATTCATTTTCAAGCTCCATTTACCTCATTATTTAACATTTCGTAACCTTCCGAAGGTTTTCCTTACTCTATTATTTTATCATTAACTTTAATCTCAACTATTTTAAAATCAGATATTGTCATAATCTTAACATAATCATTTACTTTTTTAAATATCCAGGTGTTACAATTTAAAAGTTACCACATAACGTGAAAATCTGCGGCCAAACCGCCAAGAGTTACTTTCCGGAATGAGGTGATGCCATCAAACACTCCAAACAAGAATTAATGAGTCGCGGTTAGGTCAGTAGCATTTTTGCGTTATCTGTGTAATAGTATGTCTATGCAACTTCGCTCTTCAACGGACGGATTGTTTTATATTCTTTCCCCCTTTTTTGAAACGTATTCCACATGTCAAAATTAGTTTGTAATCCAATCCAGAATTCGGGAGTTGTGTTAAGAAATTTGGCCAAGCGGAATGCTGTATCTGGGGTGATCGATCGCTTACCCAAAATAATTTCATTTATTCTTACTCTTGTAATTCCGATCGAGTCGGCAAGTTGCTGTTGTGTCATATTCAATTCTTCAAGATACTCATAGCGAAGAATTTCTCCAGGATGTGTTGGTTGTCTATTTTTGGGTAACATTATTCTTAAACCTCCTAATGGTACTGTACAAGTTCAAGATCATAAACATCTCCATCTTTAAAAATAAAACATAATCTCCAGGGTCCATTCACAGATATTGCCCATTGCCCTGCTCTATTGCCATGCAATTGATGGAGATGATTTGACGGCGGTGATTTTAGATCACATGTATCAGTTGCACAATTTAGCATATCCAATTTTCTTATTAATCGTTTCTTTAATTCTGCAGGAACTCGCTTATGTGAACCTGAATTCCAGAAATCTTCTAACCAAGATTGTTTAAAACTTATAATCATAGTTTAATATAATATGCAACGATGCACATTGCAAGTAAAAAGTGTTTTCAATACTCTGATTTCTACACAGATAACATCAAGGCTCACCGTGCGCGGCGAACCGCCAAACATCCCAAAGCCGCTTTAGGATTTGTCCGACCGGCTGGTGCTGTCTGCACGGTTTGAAACACTAGCAAACCAGCGGAGTCGTCGGAAGCCGAAGCTGCAGGTAAAAACGAAACGTACCCGCCGCGTCCGCTTGCAGCCGCAGGGTTATGGCATTTTTCTATTGCATTTCATAATAAATATTTTTAAATTAACACTACATTCGTGTACACGTCTAATTGCTTGAGGTTCATTATGTTAAAAAATATTACTTTGAGTGCAGACGAGCAACTTATTAAAAAAGCCCGCAAAAAAGCTCAACAAGAACATACAACTTTGAATGCATATTTTCGACAATGGCTTAGACAATATGCTATGAATACTACAAAAACTACAGATTATTTAGAATTCATGAATTCTTTAAAATACGTTACTCCTGGTAAAAAGTTCACCCGGGAGGAACTCAATGAAAGATAGATATTTCATTGACACGAATATTCTTGTTTATTCTTTTGATAATGAAAATTCTCATAAAAGAAATATTGCATTAAAATTAATATCCGAAGCCTTAACCCAGTCTAAGGGTATTATCAGTTATCAAGTTGTTCAAGAATTCATGAATGTAGCACTCAAAAAATTTAAAGTACCTTTTAATACAAATGACTGTCAAAAATATTTAACTGTAGTACTTGAACCTCTTTGTGAAGTTTATGCTAGTATCGATCTTTATCACAAAGCCTTAGAAATTTCAGAACGATGGCAATTTTCTTTTTATGATTCATTAATAATTTCCGCTGCCTTGAAATCAGAATGTTCAATTATTTATACTGAAGATCTCCAACATAGTCAAAAAATTTTCGAACTTGAAATTGTAAATCCTTTTATGCCATAACGATTATTTCTGCGGCGCGCCAAGCCGGTTCTGTCCAAATGGCACTTTGGAAATGATTCCAGCGGCCCGGCACTTATCCGCAGTTAGCAAAACGCGTCGCGGACGCCGATAGGCGTCCAAAGCCGAACTATAATGAAAGAACAAAGCGTTACTGGCGCGTCCGTCAGCAAATTTGTGTTACCTGTTTTCTTGAATTTCTAATGATCTCCATAAGTTATTTTCGTATTTCAATCCTTTTCGCTTTCCGTATGTAATTATATGTGTCTTAATTATTTCCGCTGCCGATGAACAGCCTTCCTGTGCATAAAAAGTAATTTCTGCTAATTTTCTATTAAGTGACAAGCTTGATGTATATGCTTTTTCAGAAGATCGCTTATAATTTTCGGTAGCGTACCTCATTTGTGTTGCTAATTTGACAGTTTTTCACTGGATTAATTAGTTGAAATTGTTATTTTTATACTATGCATTCTTTTTATCTATGGTTTGGCGCCAAACTTTAGAAGGTTAATACAATGAATAAAAAAGCGGTGTCCCCACTGTGGAAGCCTCCGGACAAAGAGATATGGGGCCTATACACGACAAAGGAAAAGGGCCACTGGCACAAGGAAAAAATTCATTCCACGGTGGTTTTGCAATGATTGTAAGAAGACTTTTACCCTCGTTCAAAAGAAAGAAACTCTTGAGCCATCGGTTCTTAGAGAAGCAGCACATCAGTATTTTACGATGGAAGCTTCGTACCGTAATGTGGCTAAGACTCTGCACATCCGTAAAAACACTATTTTCGATGAACTGAATAGTCTTGGAGAAAATTGTAAAAGATTTAACCAAATAGCGCATGAATTAAAACCCCATTGGTCTGGTTATTTACTCATTGATGGAAAGACCATCTACATAAAAAAGGACAAAGGAGCACTGCTTCTCACAGCCGACGCAAAAACTCAAGACATTCCCTGTGCCGGATTGTTTGATGCTGAGGATACAACAAATTACAAAGAACTTTTAGAAAGTGTCAAAAATGAAATTCACTATCCGATAAAGGGCATAACCGTTGATGGCGATCCTGCATTGCTAAGAGCTATAACTTTAATATTTCCAAAGGTTCCTTTACAGTTATGTGTATTTCATTATACTGAAAATCTTGACAGACATTTCAAATACTATTTCCGCGGTATCCCTGATGGTGTCCCAAGATTTGTTGAAATGGTTCGTAAGATGCTCTATGCCACAAGCCTTTCTCATCTGGATCATCTGTATCGAGAGTATCTTGATAATTTAGACTTCTTTTATATTACAGGTTTAAAGAAAGAAGTTGATCGTTTCGAAAGTAACTTTGATAAGCTTTGGATTCATCTATATCATAAGGATATGCCAAGGACAACAAATATCATAGAAGGCATTATTCGGCAACTATCAAGAAAGATCGATGACACAGATGGATTTAATTCCCACAGAACAGCCTGGAATTCACTAAAGCTTATGATCATGAACTATAGGTTTAAGAAATTCACTTGTAGTCGTATCAAAGGACACAATGGAAAAAGTCCTTTACAATTAGCCGGGGTTGATACTTCAAAACTCAATTGGGTAATGTTTTCAAAGAACGAATTATATTAGTAAATCGATAAATGTTTTATTCTAAAAGAACACAAACGAGGGACGCTACCACCGCAAATAGCAACACAATTTAGGTACGCTCCCTAATTTTCTATCAATTCTGATTTGTATGGTTCTAAATAATAAAAGTAATCTATACTATCCATTATGTCCTGTTGTGAGTAAAAAACCTCCTTTTTTATCTTAGATTCTTTTTTTCGTTTAAGTCTTTGTATTTTTATTTTCATTAAATTCTCAAAATATGAATTAATATCTAGATCGAACAATTGAATCATGCGTCTAAATATTTCTGGATGAGTTATTGATGATCCAAATTTATTTCGGAGCATACTTAAACTATCATTGTCTCTTTTTTTTATATGCTGTTTGGCAAATTCTTGATTAATCTCAATACTTGGGTATTGTTCATAGCGAAGAATTGCATGCAAGACCTCATGCACAAACGTACTTTCATGCGTATCAGGTTTATCGTAATTTAAAAAGATATTTATTGCTGATTCATTGATTTGAGATGCACCTGCATATGTCATTACACTTGATAATCCTTTCTGTTTTGAGAGCTGTTCTAGACTTTCAATGACAATTGGTTTCTGAGTACAATCAGCCAATTGTTCTCGCACTTTCTTTGTACTAGAAGTCTCAACCATTATTTTCTCATACTTTAAACAGATAACGGCTTGCAAATAACCTGCTTTGTCAGTAGGGAAATTAACTAATTTAAATTTCACCGAACCTGAACCCCAATCCTGCCAAAACCAAAAAACCAACGGCTGGCAAAGTCAGGTTGATTTGTGGGTTATACCTTTCTTTAAAAAACTAAATAATTTTAATTTCTTTCTCATAATAATTTTTTAATATTGAGTTTACCATGCGCTCAATGAACATTAAGGTCGGCAAGTACCTTATTTCTTTAGAACGTCTATTTTTTATAGGTTTCCCCATTTCTGATACTGGTAAACCTATTGGAATTTCATTTTTTTGTACCATATACCAACTAGTGCGAGGTAGCGGATATCCTGAATGTAGAGTTAAACTTCTTTGAGTATATATTGAATTTATATATTTGTCCAAATCTTCTTTTTTTGCCCTTCCATATTCATTTTCAGCATCAGAATGATCCCAAAAATCTGATTGTAGATATGTTTTAATAAAAGATTTAAACTTTTTAGAAATAAAATATTGATTTTTAATAATTTTATCTTTCAGTTTTTTATTTAATTCTGGATCTTCAATATTTTCATTAATAATCTTACCTACTCCTCTCCAATTTGAACCTAAATTTGAAAAGGAAACAACAATATCCATTTTATTTGATAATATTTCTATGGTTGAAACTAAAGAAAGAAAAGATAATTCTGGTTCTATATCAATTATTTTTATAGCAGAATTATATTTTTTTACAGCTTGAATGAATAAATAAAAATTTTGATTAGAATATGAGTTAGCAATTGAATCAAAAAAAGAATTGAAATCGTTTAATTTTATTGGATCGCTTGGAACGTGTCTACGACCATGAGTCGAATAAAAAATTTCATTCATTAAAGGAGGATCAACAGGTTGAACTCGTTTTCTATATGGATTGTAAGGTTTATCCCTAAATCTACTTAATCCTATAAATGAAAATCTTTTTCGGAAATATAAAGATAATAATGCTGCGATTTCTAATCCTATATTAGATTGAGAAATTGCCTCATTATTTACAATTAGGTTTTCAAAGAAAACACATAGGTCTGTTTCATAGGGCCAAAAATCACTCATGATATGAACTATTTTAAAAAATTCATTCTTAACCTCACCGATCAAATGATTTTTTGATTCAACTACTAATTCAACCTTATGTTTATCATATTTCTTTAATCCATTTGGATATTCTGAATAAGCTTTAAAATAATTTTGTAATCCCATTATTATTTCTCACTTTTAATAGGTATAACATTTGGCTCTTTGGTGCGGCCAAATGACGCCATCCCGAAGCCACGTTAGATGTTTGACGAAATGCGAATCAATGTCCGCACTGTTTTTCTTCTCATGGACGGCGAAAGCCGTCCAAAGCCGAACTAACAAATGAAAAAGAACCGTTACGGCCGCATCCTTAGCAGCTGCCATGGGTTAGATTGTTAACCTAAAGTTTTTAGAAGTTTATCCACATAAGAATTATCATTATTCATTTCAACATCAAAATGACTAATTAAGGAATAAAACGCCTTATGATTAATTTTTGAGGATGATAATCGACCAATAAAAAAATCATCATTTCTTTTACTTGAAATTTTATCACCAAAAAATATCCTTAGATCACCATCACCATTAATTGGAAAATATATCACTAAACCTAGCCATTCTCTTAAATGTGATAATACAGTATCAAATGGATAATCATTCTTTTGACAAAATATAGTTTCTAAAATCTTTCGTCTTTCCGAACCGCTAATAATCTCATCCCGGAATATAATTTGAACTACTCGCTTTAAGAAACGAATACGTTTACTACCTTTTAAAACATTGATTGAAATTGGAAAAGCCCAAATAAAATTTTGATGTCGTCTTGAACTAAGCATAAGGAGTGACAAATCTGTATAAAATTGATCTGATAAAAATATTTTGGCTAGCCTTTCTACATTCTCAGTACTTGCAATATTATTAAGAATTTTAAGGCAAAATCGTACAAATTCTACCGAAAAAAAACACCTCTGAATATCATCTTGAATAAAATCATTTATAAAAGGAACTGCCGAGTGGATAGCCATATTTTTTTTATCACACAATTTGATAAGTTTCCTTAATATTATAATTGAATCGTCATCATTATTTTCCCATTCATGTAATAGAGTTAGTACGGTATCTCGTAAAGTGACCTTTCTTTCAATTTTAGATTGGCTATAGTTAACCATGATGCTTGCAATATCATTTTTAATTATAAATTCAGCTTCTTTTGAATACACCTCATCTGTGGGACTTTCACTTCGATCTGAATCAGTTGCTACAATAGATGATGTCAATAAGGCCAAATCTATTTTACATATCTTATTTATTGATTTTATTAAATATTCAGGGTCTGTAGGTGAAGTGGGATCAACTACATGCAATTTTTCACACCAGGCTGGTATATCACATGGTTCAAGAACAAACGGTATAATAAATCCTTCACCAGGAGGTCTTGTATCTAACGCATTCAAAGCGTATCGTATTTCTTTTTGCCTAAAACCTTTACTATTGAAATTTTTACTCAGAAATACTACAAAAGAATCTGCCTTAGTAACAATATTTTGTATCTCTGCTTCCCAAAAATCACCGGGAAGGAGTTTACAAACGTCAAGCCAAGGATCCGCACCTACTGTAACTAAAAGTTCATATATTTTCCGCACCTCTTCTATATCACTCTTTGCGTAACACATAAATATTAATGGTTTTTTCTTTTTAGTTGTCACATCAAGCTTCCTTAATTTGAATATTCAATCTAACCTATAGTATATTAGAACGACTCTAATATGGAATCATGGATATTTTTCATAACTTCAATAAACCAGAAACTTACCGCTTATCTCAATTCGCGCTAAAAAAGACTCATTCTTTTTTAGACTCACGCCGATTAATCGATAAATAAAGATACATTTATTTTCATAACAAGCGTCATCCCAATACCATGGGTGAAAAGGAAATTCACGATTTTTTATCCAATCTGGCTGTTAAAGAGCGTATCTCTGCTTCCACACAAAACTTGGCCCTAAACGCTATTGTTTTTCTCTAAAAGCATGTGCTTAAAAAAGACCTCGGCGATTTTGGTACTTTTATTCGTGCGAAAGAGACCAAGAATCTGCCAGTTGTACTCACTCAAGATGAAGTGAAGAAAATCCTTTCGCATATACACGGTGTTGCCTGGCTGATGACTTCCACCCTCTAAGGCTCAGGTCTCAGGCACATCGAGTGTCTGAGACTTCGGATCAAGGATATCGACTTCGGGTATCGTCAGATTGTTGTTCACGACGGCAAAGGCCAGAAGGATCGTGTCACTATTCTACCCGCAAAGCTCATTAAACCTCTAAGCCTTCATCTAAACAAAGCGAAACTCATTCATCAAGAAGATCTCAATAATGGGTTCGGCTCTGTGTCACTTCCATTCGCCTTGGCGAAGAAGTATCCGAATGCAGAATTCGAATGGAAATGGCAGTATATTTTTCCTTCCGTGAAACTCTCCATCGATCCCCGTAGTGGAATCAAGCGTCGGCACCATCTGCATCAGTCACTTCTTCCACGAAAGATCAGTCAAGCTTCCAGGAAAGCTGGAATCCATAAAAAAGTGACCACACACATTTCGCCACTCATTTGCAACACATCTCTTGGTGACGGTTATGATATTCGTACAGTCCAGGAACTTTTAGGTCATTCACCCCGTGAGATAGATCATCATAAAATAAAATCTGAGATATTTGTGCCGGTCGCTCTAAATCGTTCACCAGGCAGAAATAGAACCTTTATCTCACGGGGTAAAGACGTACGCACGACCATGATCTACACACACGTCTTGAACCGCAGCGGTCTGGGCGTTAAGAGTCCTCTGGACGATTGAAAATAAATGTCACTCTCTCATGCAGCCTGGCTGAGGGAATAATCGGAGGAGTTGGGGGAGACGTAGAGCCAGGACTGCCGTTCCACATCTCCCATGAGGTTCAGCTTCCTTACTCGTAATGTTGTGATGTTTAACAATAGATCTAAATAAAAATAAGATAATAAACTTTAGAAGTCAAGAAAATTTTTTCAAAGTGCCTTGTATATTAAAAGTGTGGTTGCGGTGTGATACAGACGCCGCCATCCGGAATGATCTTTGGAGTGATTTGTGAATAACATTAAATAAAATCCATCCTATCCGTTTCCCGCTATCGCGGGATCCTGCTTCAATTTCAATAATATTATACCCTTCCGAAGGTTTTCCTGCCTGTCTGTCCTATATAGCCACCTTTTGAAATAAATTACTGCAAACCTTCGGAAGGTTGAAGCGTGATCAAACGGATTTACGCGAATAAATTTCCATAAACGGTTTTAAAATCCGTGAAAATCCGTTCTATCCGTAAAATCCGTGTTCCATTCCTTTCACTCCCCCAAAATCGCTTTCGACATGTGCATACTGACCAGCATATGGGGCGCGTCCACGACTTCGCCGATTTTCAGATCACCGGCCAGAGAGCATAGCACATAGGCCTCGGTTCGATCGAGTCCATGTTCTGCTTCGAGATAGTCGATCATGTAGCGCAGCGCTTTCCTGGCGGCCTCGTCTAAAGTTGTTGCAAACGCGGTGACTGCATAGGTGTCCTCGGTTTCATATTGAGGTTCTTTGACATGGCGCTTGCCCTTGATCACATTCACCTCATACACAATGCGCATGGGTGTTTCGATGGCCGTGCCGCAGACCTCACCTGCACCCTGCACCGAATGGGCATCCCCAATAGAGAAGAGCGCTCCCTCCACAAAGACCGGAAAATAAACCGTCGTTCCTTCGGTCAGGTGGTGATCGTCCATGTTGCCACCGTTGGCCCGGGGAGGAATCGTGGAAAGCATCTCATCGGTATCCGGGGCAACACCCATGACTCCCGGAAAAGGTTTCAAAGGGACGGTAATCTTATCTGTGAAACGGACGGCTTTAGCATCCTTCCCCAATTGAAACGTCCGCAAGTAAGGTTCGGTAAATTCATCGGCAAGTAATCCAAAACCGGGGAAAACGCCCACCCATCCCCAATCACCAACTTCTACTTCATGAAGAGTCACGGCCAGAACATCTCCGGGTTGAGCGCCTTCCACGTACACAGGCCCTGTCAATGGATGGACAAGATCAAAATCCATGCCGGTCAAGTCGCCAATTCCCGAACCGATCTTAATCTGCCTGTCCGAGGCTTCTTCGGTCTCTGCCTCAATAACGGCGCCCGACGGAACACTTAGAACCGGTGGAATACTCCGACTGAACTTGTTGTGGGTCTGATCCCTCGTCAGGGAATATTCGGGTGCGGGGGTATCTTTTGGATTTGCTGAATCCTCCGGCAGTCCTGTGCATCCCATTAAAAAAGTGAATATCACCAAAAGAACAAAGCCCAATTGGACAGGGTATAAACCTTGCTTTTTCATTTTCTTCTCCCTCCCATATTTTTGGTTTTGTCAAAAACTAACCACAGAGTCCACAGAGAAAAACTTGAATTCAACATTCAACATTCATAGTTCAATATTCGATATTCTTCATGGTTCTTTGCGATTCACGATGATCATCCTTTTAAAAATTTATGATGCTCCTTATAACGACAAATACATCCATTACTTAAAGCTTTCCACAGCATCATCGATGGTATCAAAAGCATCGAAGATCGTCAACAGTTTCGTTATCATGAGAAGACTCTTGACCTTTTCTGTCCCCCCTGCGATTTTAAAATTCCCCCCAGCGTTTTTACATGAAGTATAGCAGCCCATGAGCATGCCCAATCCTTTACTATTCATCCACTTTACCTTCGATAGATCGGCAATGATCTTGTTTTTCCCCCCCGAGATTAAGTCTTTTACCATTTTGTGATAGTCATCCGTTTCCTTGCCTCCCATGAGGTTTCCCTTGGCCGATACGATCACAATATCATCATAATAGGTGAATTTGACTGACATGATCCTGCTCCCTCCCGAATCATTTAACAGATTCTTTTAATTTATTCTTTTGATGAGAACAAGGGTGATATCATCCGATTGTATCCTGTTCCCTGCAAATTTTTTCACTGATTGAACAATCACCTCGGTGAGTTCCTCGGAAGATTTTAGGAAGTGTCGATTGACAACTTCAACCAACCGTTCTTCACCATATTCTTCATTCATTTCGTTCATGGCTTCTGTTAAGCCATCGGAATATATGAGTAACAGCTCACCTGGATGAAAATCAATAATACTTTCCTCATATTGAGAATTTTCCATGAGGCTCAAAGCAACACCGGTCGTATCGAATACCCGGGGCTTCTCGCCAGCTCTGAATAAAATAGGACGGTTATGTCCGGCATTGGCGTAGGTCATTTGATGTTTCCGACTGTCCAAAATGCCATAAAAAAGCGTGGCAAACTTCGTTCGTGTGGTACTTTGAAAGAGCAGTTGGTTGGAACGTCCAAGACAGTCTTTTGGGTGTGGTTTCAACAAGACTTGACCTCGAATCGTGGCTTGCAGGCTCGCCATTAATAATGCCGCAGGCAGCCCTTTACCGCAAACATCTCCCAGACAGACAGCCAACCGGTTTTTCTCTTCCGGGATAAAATCAAAATAATCCCCGCCCACGACTTGAGCAGGATAACTGATACCCGTAATGTCATATCCCTCAATTTGGGGCGACATCTTGGGAAGCAACCCGAGCTGAATTTCTGAGGCGAGTCGGACCTGTTCATTCATTCGCAAGAGTTTCTGTTCCTCTTCGTAGAGCCGTGCATTTTCAATGACCTGGGTCGATTGTGCCGCGATAATCGATAACAAGCGCTGATCATCACTGCTGTATCCTTCCTTCGTCTTTTTATTGAATGTGGCCAGCAATCCAATCATCCTGCCTTTTAACGTTAAAGGCACACTCAATAATGAAACGATGGGAAAAACACCGTCAGATTCCGTACTGAAACGATCGTCACTAGGAAAATCATTAATGAGTAAGGGCGTCTGGTGTTTCAGCATCCACCCCGTCAACTGCTGGTCGAGCCTGAAGGGCAGTATTTCTGACGCCGTATCCCCTTTTCGAATCATCGTTCTGAACTGCCGCTCCTCGCCTTTTTTATTGAGCAGCATGACCGCTGCCTGTTCCACCTTTAGATGCTTTACACATTTTTGAACAATTAAATCCACGATTTTATCCAACGACTGGGTTGAAGTGATGGCAATGGCAATTTCATTAATGATAGAGAGTTCCTCCACCGCCCTCTGAAGACGGCGGGTTTCATTTTCCAATCGAAGCATTTTTTCTGTTTCCGGAGAAGTCATTTTATTCCTTTAGATATGTTTAAGAGGAGCCTGAGCAAATGATTACTTCAAATCTTCGAAAAAGCGAGTGAAATCCACATTACCGCCAGAAACGATGATACCCACATTCTTTCCTTTCACATTCAATTGTCCGGATATCAATGCGGCGAGGGGTACCGCGGAAGACGGCTCAACGATGATTTTCATTCTTTCAAACATGGTCCTCATGGCCGCAGCGATACCTTCCTCGGTAGCCAATACAACCTCGTCTACGAAGTCACGGATGATGGGAAATGTATTATTCCCAAGAGAAGTTCTTAATCCGTCTGCAACAGTATCCGGATTTAAAGAGGGTAGTATCTTTCCGGCCTTGAGGGAGCGAAAGGCGTCATCGGCATTCTTGGGTTCGCAGCCGATGACCTTTACCCTGGATTTCAGTCCCTTGGAGACGATTGCCGTACCACTGAGCAGACCGCCTCCACCAACAGGGACAAGAATGAAGTCGAGATCTTCAACTGCCTCCAGGAACTCCAAAGCAGCCGTTCCCTGGCCCGCAATGATGGGAAGATCATCGGCTGGATGAATGAGTGTCGCACCCGTCTCCTCGACAATTCGGCTCGCCGTCTCTTCTCGGACAACAGGATTCGAATCGCAAACCGTGATTTTTCCATCATAATTTTTCACGGCCGCCACTTTTACAGGGGGTGCATTATTGGGCATGACGATTCGTGCCGTTATCCCACGATTTCTTGCCGCCAGGGCCAGTGCAGCCGCATGGTTGCCCGATGAATGCGTCACCACACCCCTGGATGCCTCTTCATCGGATAGAGAAAAGATGGCATTTGTAGCACCCCGAAACTTGAAAGCACCGACTTTCTGGAAATTCTCACATTTGAAATAAAGTTTAGCCCCAACCATTTGATCGATGGCAGAACAGGTGAGGACCGGGGTGTTGTGGATGTAGGGACGAATCCGGTTATGGGCTTCAATGACATCCTGTAGTTGGAGTTGTGGTCTCATCTACAATCCTGACTATCCCTGCAGCTCAACAATCAGTTCATGTATCCGGTCCAAACCTGTACGCAGGAAATCGGGTTCCAGGCCAAAACTGATACGTAGATAATGGTCAAGCCCAAAATGATCCCCGGGAACGATACACACGCTCTTTTCCTTCATCAGCCGTTCAGTCAAGATCGTAGAGTTCACATCCAGATGATAACGCACAAAGGCAATGGCAGCCGCCTGGGGCGGGACGACGCTGAATGTATCGCCATGCCCTTTCATCCATTCTTCGAGGATGGGATAACCTCTTCGAATATAATCCCTTGCGCGCTGACGGACACGGGGGAGGACATCCGGGGAAAGGGCATAACGGGTGATATGGTTGGACAACATGGAGGCGCTGATGGTCACATACTCATGACGTGCCCAGATGTCATCAGCCGTATCTACCGGACCCACAACCCAGCCCACCCTCAGACCGGGCAGCCCATACGCCTTGGACATGCTCCCCGTTGCCAGAACTTTATCGTACCGTCCCCAGAAGGTGGGTGTCATGACGTCCGTCGTTCTCTCGGCACCGGCATAGACTTCGTCTGCCAGTATCCACGCACCGACACGCTCTGCGGCGGCAATGATGACATCCATCTCTTTATCGCTTAAAATGTGACCTGTGGGATTATTCGGATTGCAGACTGCGATGAGTTTCGTCTTCTCCGACACCATTGTGTCGGCATCCTGATCCAGTCCCCAGTCCAGTCTCTCCTGAAGATGAAAGGTCTTCATCCGGAGTCCCATATTCTTTGCCACACCCCAGACCTGCATGTAATTGGGCAACATGATGGATATCTCATCGCCGGGATCCATGATTGTCTGGAGTGTGATGAAATTGGCTTCTGCCGCACCCACGGTCACGAGTATGTTATCCGGTGTGCTGCCCGGATACATGGCCGCAATTCGCTCCCGAAGCTCGATGATGCCGTTGGCCTGGGGATAATTAATCTCCATATTCAACAACTTTTCCATATCCCCCGGATCCACCACCAGGTCCCGCAGAGTCATGGGATGCACGCCGCTTTCGGATAAATTGTAATCCACGACGTTCTCCCACTTGGACATCATCCGTTCTATGGCGAAAGGTTGAAATTCTGTACTCATTCGATATGCTCCTGATTTAGTTATTTTTTAATTTGTCATTAGTACAATTTCATTCATTCTGGTGCTAATCAACAAGAATATAAAAAAAAATCTTTATCAATTACTATAAATATTCTTTCTCTGTGATCTCCGTGCGCTCTGTGGTTCAAATATATTTTTTAAAAAGAGTAATTCTTCACCTCCAAAAACGCAGTGCGGTGAATCGATGGACATCATCAGGACTCCGGCAGTCCCTTCTTAATGACCTTCTCCATAATATCGCAAAATCGATCCAGTTCTTCTGTTAAGGTATAGACATTCGGTGTCACACGGAGTCCTTCGAATTCCTTGTGTTTGATAGGGACCACGATGATACGGTGTTTATTCCAAAGATATTGAGTCAATTCTCCTGGCTCGATCCCCTCTATTTGTACGTTTGCCAGACCACATGAGAATCCCGGTTTCAGACTCGTATGGAGTCGTACACGGTCGTACCGGAGAAGTCTCTTGGCCCAGTAGTCGCGAAGATATCGAAGCCGTGC
>Ga0114922_10001277_pt1 | contig 24038 bp, 16 predicted proteins | sample AartaG_FD_100975 | JGI IMG/M metagenome (GOLD analysis project Ga0114922, IMG submission 100975) | Deep subsurface microbial communities from Aarhus Bay to uncover new lineages of life (NeLLi) - Aarhus_00045 metaG | ecosystem: Environmental > Aquatic > Marine > Oceanic > Sediment | place... | reverse complement strand
GTGGATGCGTGTTTGGGAGATATACTACCTCCTGAGCCTGAACCAGAGCCCAACAAAAGCCACAACACGAACTCGGGAGATTCAGATGGGTCTTAACATATCGATACAACGGACCGTTTGACGCGTGCTTCGACAAGCTCAGCGTTTGCTCAGGGCCGCTGATTTCGGATGTTAGGCAAAAGAACGGTCGATACAGTTGCTTCTCTCACCCAAATTTCGTAATATAAGGCAGCCAAATTGGTGAAACTCAGTGAAACTAATAGTAAGTGGGAAATCCCCGATAAAACAAGCAGATTGCAGAGTAACTACTTAACCGTTAGAATATAACTCGAAAAGAGTTTATCGGCGGGCCGTTAAAAAGTTACCAAAGAGCGGCATAATTTTTTTGAGGCCTTGATGAACATAATAGCAGACAGATATGAGTTTTCGTACATTTTGGGCTTACGTTGTTAATGAGTCGTTCGACTTGGATATTAATAGCTGTGGCTGGTGGTAGAGTTTTGACTGCGACTTTGATTATAAATTGGATTATAAACAAGATAGGTTGATAGAAAGGAGGCTTAATATGCTTTTAATGAGCACTTTCCTTTGGATAATTATTGCTGTGGCTGTTGTGATTTTGGCTGTGTTTATTGGAACGAAAATAAAAGATAAATATTTTTAGAAAGCAGGGGGCTTTCACTGGGTTTTTAGTTTGAAAATGAGAATATCCTTTAGAAGCCCCACTTTCGTGAACGCAATGAGTGAATGCACGGAATGCGACTATATCTAATCAATCCCTCAAACCCGCTTGTGAGCATCGTCAACGTCAAGGAGAGCCGCTGGAACCGCTACCGCGTGTGGAAACCACTGGGCCTTATGGTTCTCGCCGGCCTGACCCCGCCGGAGTGGGAAATCGTGATCGTGGACGAGAACCTCGGCGTGCCGGACTATCAGGCCATGCCTCGGCCGGACCTGGTGGGCATTACCGCTTTCACCTCGCAGGCGAACCGCGCCTATGAAGTAGCCGGTTGCTTCCGGTCTCTGGGCGTACCCGTCGTCATGGGCGGCATTCATGCAACCATGCGCCTGGACGAGGTCATGGAGCGCGTGGACTCGGTCGTCACGGGGGAAGCCGAGAGCATCTGGCCGCAGGTCCTCGAGGATGCCCGGCATGGCAGCCTGAAGCGCTGCTATGACGGAGGGCTTGCCGAGATAAACGATGTTCCGCTCGCACGCCATGATTTGCTGGCTACGGGATATGCCTTAGGATCCATTCAGACCACACGCGGCTGTCCCTTGAACTGCAGCTTCTGCAGCGTGACGGCGTTCAACGGGGCCAAATACCGCCAGCGACCCATTACGGATGTCGTCCGGGAATTCCAGTCGATTCGTGAGAAACATGTTCTGGTGGTGGACGACAACCTCATCGGCACGCGCCCTGAACACATCGCCCGTGCCAAGTACATGTTCCGCGCTATGGCACAAGCGAACCTGCGAAAGGGATGGATTGCCCAGGCAACTATTAACTTCGCCGATGACGAAGAACTTCTGGCGTTGGCCGCGAAGGCCGGGTGCAGAGGCGTCTTCATCGGCTTTGAGTCCCCCACACCCCAAGGACTTCGGGAGATCGGCAAGAAATTCAACCTTCTCAAAGGCCGGGACTTCCCCGCCTCCGTGCGGCGCATACAGCGGCACAACATTCTGGTAATGGGTTCCTTTATCATCGGCTTGGACATAGATGAACCGGGCATCGGTAAACGTATCGCCGGAGTAGCCCGTCAGTATGGTGTGGACAATCTCAACGTGCTTTTTCTGACACCCTTGCCCGGTACGCGGCTGTGGGACCAGATGACATCGCAGGACCGCATCGCCCTCAATACCTTCCCGCAAGACTGGAAATATTACACACTGACATTCCCCGTGGCCCGCTATAAGCATTTGTCTCTGGACGGTATCATCCAGGAAATGAACTCCTGCAACCGGGACTTCTATTCCATGCCGCGCATTCTGCGAAGGGTGTGCAGCAGCTTGTGGCAGCGCCGCCGGCCGCTGATCAGCCTAGTCGGCAATCTCTCATACAGGAACAACCTACGTCTGGACTGCCGGGCATACGCGGACTTCAAGCGTTACTGGGGCAACAGGCACAATTGTCTAAAGCATTATGAAGGCCGAGGTGCTTGACTTTTTAAAACACAGGTAGTAGCCTATAGGGTTCTTCCGTGGCTCACGACCCACGTGTATTTTTCTACAAAATCTTCGAGGATGTCGGTTTCGGTTATATTTGATATATCAGGTTCTTTGTAGTTCTTTAATATGGTTTCGTCACCTTCTTCAAGTGCACCTTTATATTTGATACATACTGTGGCTATAGTAATTCCCGATCTCGAATCGATGTTGAGAGCATAGATGAATTCTGCGTTTCCATTTTTAGAACAAACTTTCAGCACTCTGGAAAGGTCGCCCCCTTCGATAAGGACCTTTTTTCCCCGTTGCTTCAATTTGGCAGCTAACTTACCGAATGCTGGCTCAACTGTTTGAAGTATAAATAGTGCGGCTTGTTCCCTCTTTTCAGTCCTTTCTGTCATAGCTGCCTTATCTACTTTTACCTTTTGCTTTCGTACTTCCTTGGATTGCTCTTTTTGTTCTAAGAAATCATCCAATTTGTTCTCCCAATCTGTCATTTAACACCTCACTTTCTTTTTTCCTCGTGTCCTATGTTAATTGAACGAACACATGTAATTGTACAGAATTATAGAGCAGAATATAAGTCGTTTTTTTAAAAGCATTTAAGGTGCAAGATGCAAAGTAATGGAAGCTGTTTGAAAACAAGTCCCGGGAATAAAATTTACTATGTATATGGCCGAGCGCGGTGTTACAAACCTCAATATTTTCTGTTCACACGGCAAAAAGACTTATACAACAGTCTCAGGAGCCCTTTTGAGCTGCCAGTCGTTCAATCATCGTGGGACACAAGGAAATATTCAAGAAGTTCATTATATGCCTGCTCAAGAACAGCAATTCGTTCATCGCGTTGTTTCAGTTGAGCTTCAAGTTTCGAGATGCGTTGAATATAGTATTGTTCTTTTTAGAGGTCAATTTTTGTCCTTAAGCCATTTACTATGGCTATTATCGGGCGAACGAGACCCTCAGCTTGGAAAAGGCAGATATTTTGAGCTTGTATTACGACCTTGAATGTTTTATAAACTGAGTTGAAATTTAAGAAATGGGTATTTGATATTGGGTGTATTGCCCAATGCTATGAAAATGCCCGTGAACGGTTATGATTTGTTGTAGTCTTGTGTCGCAGCCAAACGAAATTGAGACGGGGAATCGTGAATCACTCAATTGGATAGATTGTCATTACGGAAGAAAATGGAATCACGTTTCAATGTGTGGCAAATAATCGGGGTGCGGTTCATTGGACCGATACGCGATGCAGATTCAATTCAGGAGAAGTACAATGAAACAGTTGACATTAATAATCATAGCCGTAGCAGCATTTCTGCCCGTGGAAGCTGAGTGTGAAGAAGAGAGGCGTATGATCTCCTGTAGTCACGGCTATGAGATTGCTCTTGGCTGGTGGGGTTGGATGGGAGGCTCGGAGCACGTTGCCAGTGTAATGAAGGATGTGGCGAACAAGGCGATATCAGACCCGGAGGAGAACAAGTATTGTTTCGAATATGATGGTGTTTCGTGGGATTTTTTCAATAAACGTTATCCAGATGTCACCGAGAGGATCAGGCAGGCAGTTGAATTAGGTGCATGGGACGTGGTGGGCGGCACGTACGGTGGCCAGCTTCCATACCAGATAGGTCTGGAGTCGCAGATAAGACAGTTAGTGATGGGGAAAAGGGCTATCAGAGAAGCCCTTGGTCTTTATGTAAAGACCTATGCCTACCAGGAGTTTTTCATCTATCCGCAGGCGCCGATGTTTCTTAGAAACGTTGGTATCGAGAATGCTACTTATAAGAACCAGCTACCAATATGCGGCAGAGTCAACGACGAGTTCGGTGGCATCAGGTGGATGGAGGCGAACGACGGGTCCAGAGTCAGGGCTCTGAGCCGCTATCCCGGCCTGAGGATAAACGCACCGGACGTTCTCGACATTGAGCCTTACAAGTACACCCTGACGCAGTTCATCGAAAAGTTCGGTGAGAATCCGAACGAGAAGTTCAATCATGATGAAGATAAATTCTATTTCAACGCTGCGGATTATACCGATTCCTACGGGAACATGGCTTCGATAACAAATTGTCTCGTTGAAAACAAGCTTCTAATCGCTGAGAGGTTGGCGGCGCTATCTGCGATTTTGGGAGGCAATAGCTATTCTTGGCAACTTAGGGCTTGCTGGAAATATCTGTTGGCCACACAGAATCACGACATCATGTACTGCGGCAGTGAGTGTTACGCTTCAGAAGTTGGTGCCTCGGATTGGGAAGCGGCGAAGTACCTGCGTCAAGCGGCTGAAAAGCTGGCGAGTGACGTGGAGAAAAAGAGCCTGGCTTTCATCGCCGCTCGAGTGAATACGACGGCGGAGATTGAGGGAAAGGGCGAAGCACTTATTGTCTTTAACCCTCTTGGGCATACTGCCTCGCGCCTGGTGGAAACCGAGTTGTCATTTGCGGAAGGTGTAGCTCGGGGGCTGACGCTTTTTGACGAGGACGGCAAGTATGTACCGGTGCAGCTTAGTGCAATTGAGAAGCATGACAACGGCAGCTTAAAGGGTGTCCGAATGGTCTTCTATGCCAACGACCTTCCTGGATTGGGTTACAGTGTTTACCAATTGCAGTACGTGGCAGAAGCTGATAAGGCCGGCACCGCTACCGGTTTGTCCGTGGATAGGGAAAAAGGCGTTATCGAGAATAGATATGTGAAGATGAAATTCCAAGGCGATGGTCAGCTTCTGGCTGTGTACAGCAAACTACAAGAGGGGAAGTTAATTTTAGGCGCAGATGAAGGCGAAACACCTGCCTTGAGACTTGTGGACACCGTAGGAGGGGCTACACGTTACAAACCCATTGGCTGGACGGTGTTGGAAAGCGGTCCTGAAAAGGTGGTTGTTAAATCAAGCTATGAATCGAAGCTGGGATTCGAAGATATCCATTACACGATATACGATGATATCCGGCGAATAGACATGATTGTTGAGTTGCGCTCAAAGGATGAAACGGGCGATGTGCTTGAGATGTCAAAGGCCCCCAAGAAAGAGAGGTTGTGGCTGCAGTTCATGCCCGCATTTGAGGGTAAGGCTAAGTGCGACACAATAGCTGATATACTGCGCGAGCAGAGGAACATATACTTTTCTAACACCTGGATTAATTACTCGGGCGGGAACACGGGCTTTACCCTGATGCATAAGGGCATGCACGGTTGGTGCCTCAGGAATCGAAATCTCCAGCCTCAACCACTCAATAATTGGTCAGTATTCCAGCGTCAGATAAACAGGCTGCCGTACTACAATGATGAAAAGGAAAAGAAGGATGCGGCGCTGGCAGTTCAGCTTGGTCAGACGACTGTGCGGTGGGTTCCGGGGATGCTAAGGCTGAACACAAGTTTTGGAGAGAACGGTACGATAAAGCAATACCTTGCACTTTGGCCTGAAAAGACAACCGACGAATATCGGATCAACAAGGCAGTTCAGGACTATTATCTTCCGGCTCTTGTAAAGCGAGAAGAGCATCACAATGGGTCGCTTGAGAGTGAGAAGAGTTTTGTGAACGTAAGGGACGGAGATGTTTTGCTATCTGCTTTTTACGCAAATGAAACCACTGGTGGACAGCCCGCCATGCGGCTCTGGAATGTAAGAAGGAAGAAGGTTGTCGCGGAGGTGAAGCTCGGTTTCGATGAAGGTGAAGCGGTAAAGATACGGTTCGATGGTGTGGAACGGGGGGACGAGTACAGTTGGGATTCCCAAATGGAGGTCATGGCCTCGGCACTGGAAACGGTGAAGTTCGTTGGGATGAGCACAAAGGTAGCGTCGCCCGTTACAAATGGAATCATTAACTCCACCCTGCCATACTACAGGATTGGCAAGGATATATTGTTTGAGGCCCCGCTCGAAAGCAGCCGTGCCTTCATTCAGATGGCACAATTCAGGGGTGATAAAGGACGAATTTACAGCTATGTTGATCCTTATGATGAGATTGTCGTGCAGTTCTCCGAGTTCAGGCAAGAGGGGGATTACAGGATTTTCGATGCTAAGGTAAATGTGCCCCTTGAGATGAGGGGACGGAAGGTGCGTTTGGTACTCCACTGGGACACTCACTCGCTCTACGCTATAGGTAGCTGTGCCCTATCGCTGGATTATCGGCTGCGCTCTGATGAGCCCCTTGAGGTCTTCGTTAACGGCAGAAAAGTGAAAGGGTATGCTTTTGATTTAACAGAGTATGTCAATTTCGGGGAAATCAACAGGATTAGTATCAAGGCGGTGGCACCCGAGGTGAAAAGGGAAGATATCTTAGAGTTAGGAGATGACAGGGTAGTAGATCTGGATTCTTACTTTTCCTGCCATGGATTTGACAAGATTAAGTCAGCCAAACTGCGCGTAGGCAAGAAACTGACAGAGAAGAACTACCGTCAGTTGGCCGATTGCAGCATGATGAATTCAGGCTTTGATAGCGGGGATTCGAGAGGCTGGCAAACTGAGGGGAATATCGAAATCGTGCGGGATATCGGCCGCAGGGTAAAGATAATAGGCAAAGGGGGTGTCAAGCAGGCCATAGAAATCAAGCCCGGGAACTATTCCTTGAAGGTTGACCTGAGGACACAGGGTCGCAATTCGGTTATAGGTGTTATTGGTGAGCGTGAGTTTTCCTCGGAGGTGAAAAGCAACGGCGAGTGGGAAACGCACACCGTGGTGTTTCATGTGCCGGAAGAGGAATACGAAGTCACTGTCTATGCCCGCACAGGGGAAGGGGAAGGAGACGTTGAGATTGATAGCTTCAGGATTGTTGCCAATAAGGTTTGGAAGCAGTAGTTTCGATATGGATAGCAGGAGTACCACGGATGGTGGTTTTGGTAGGAATAGATGAAGCCGGCTTTGGGCCGCTTCTGGGGCCATTGGTCGTATCGTCGAGCACTTTTTCGCTGCCACACCATATTTTGACATCAGACCTGTGGCAGGTTTTGCGAAAAAGTGTCGGCAGCAGGCGAAAACATCTTGCGGGGCGAATGCTCATTACCGACAGCAAAAAGGCTTACAGCAGAGCTATGGGAATCAAGCATTTAGAGCGGACGGTCCTGGGTGCCTTGAAATGTCTCGATAAAGAGCCGGCCACGCTGGCCGAGCTTATTGAATTATTATGTCCGAGCTGCCTCGAGCGAATAAGTTCTTATCCGTGGTACGAGGGTGCCGGAAGCTATCGTCTTTCGGCTGATGCTGCCGACAGGTCAATTGCCTCGGCGGTTCTGGCAGACGATATGGCGTCAAACGGCATCGAATTGCTGGAACTGAAAAGCTGTTGTCTGGACGTTGGGTACTACAACAAGATGGTGGCTTCGGTGAAGAACAAAGCAAATGTGCTTTTTACTGCAACGTCGCGACTTATAAAGAGGGCGTTCGATAATTTTGCGGGCGATGATTTGCAAATTATAGTCGATAGGCAGGGTGGGCGGATTCGCTATCGGAAACACCTACAGCGGATGTTCAGCGATATGGAATTGAAGATTCTTCGTGAGAGCCCGGCGGAAAGCAGCTATGAATTGCGAGACGGCGATAAAGGTATGCGTGTGCATTTTGTTGTCGGTGCTGATGAACGATTTTTGCCGGTGTCATTAGCGTCAATGGTCAGCAAATATTTGCGGGAACTTTTAGTTCAGAATATAAATCGTTATTTTACCGGTTTTCATTCTGATTTGAGGCCTACGGCGGGATACTGGAAAGACGGTTTGCGTTTTATCGAGGACCTGAAGACGAATATTCCCGGCCTTCAGGTAGATATGGAGCAGCTTGTTCGCTGCCGATGATGGGAGTATACCCTTGAAGGGGAGTAAATTACCGCGAGTAAAATCATCCAGCACCAATTGTCTGGTAACGAAAGCGCTTCAATTGGTGCTGGATTATTGTAAAGCTACTACCCCGCGCACAAACGGGAATTTTCAATCGAGAGCACTATAATTTTAATAAATTGTTGACAATGTGAGCTGCCGGAGATAAATCAAGGGTGTTAATAATAAATTTTTTAAGGAGTGAAAAGATGTCAATTCAAAGAATGTGTACAGTTTGTGTTCTTGCCGGTTTGATGTTAGCTATGTGCGGCTGTGGCAGACCTAACTTGATAGGTACTGATGCCGCTGTTTATTCAACCGGCAAACTTTACGCTGTGTCGGGTAAGGACTTGAACAGCGTGTATGTGGCGACAAGGGCGGCCCTGCGGCAATTGGAGATAGAGGTTATCGAAACCTCCAAAGACGTTTTTTATGCTAAGGTTGTCGGCAGAGTTGCGGATGGTAAGACCGTTACAATACGGTTGGAACCAGGGGCAGACAATGTTACCGAGCTCAGGATTAAAGCAGGCGCGTTCGGCAACGAGGAGAGGTCACTTGTTATTTACGAGAAGATACAGCAAAACCTTAGAACCGGTTCTGACAAGTAGCAAATCAGCCGTTAAGCTGTGCTTTGTTCGGTGAGTAGGCGGATGTGGCGGTTCTCTTCTTTAATAATCTTATCGATAGTTTCTTTGCTGGCTGGGTCCCGGGCAAAGTCTTTTAATCCGTTATAGAAAAAGATGGCTTCCTTTGCCCTTCTGATGGCATCTTTGATGATTTGTTCTCTGCTTTCGGCTCCGGTCAGCCTTGCTGATGAGTCTGGTTTGTGTGAGAATACGGCCAGACCTGCCATGACGTGTGGATTTGACAAGACGTAATTATCAGGGTCGAAAGTTCCGAATTCACCGGTTTTTTCAGAGAACCGTTTTCTCCTCTGGGCGAGAATCTTTTCGTGTCTGGCTCTCCAGTTTGCTAATATGTAGTATATATTACAAAGTTCGGGGTCATCGAACAGTTCAGCCGTTTTGAGGTAAAATTTGGCACCGTTATGGTCGATTTTTTCGGCTATCTCCAGAATTTCGAAGACGTTAAATTTAGTCTCCATTATGCCACCATCTCAAAAAGCATTAAGCTCTTTTTAAGCTTAGCGTAACCACACTGATAAGTCTTTCTACTATTAATATACCAATTTTGTTTTATAAATTCAATTGCCCCTTAACATCACCGCACCTGCGTATCTAAGCTGAGGTCGATGGAGTTTAAATCTTTATTCCAAGACTCTCAGGACGGCAGCAGCACGAAGCTTCGAATGTTTAATCGAGCAGAGTACTTCGTTGGCCTGGCACAACGGGAATTCTTCGATTGTAGGTACGATAGGTATCCGGGCTGCCAAGGGTAAGAATTCTTGTGCATCCTGACGTGTAACGTTGGCCACGGACTTTATTTCTTTTTCGAGCCAGAGATATTTCGCATATTCCAGCGGCGGGACAGGTGTTTCTTTACGAATGGCGTTTATAATCAATCGACCGCCTCTTTCCAGAACGCTGAGGGCATCTCGGATACACTCCCCGACTGGCGTAAAATCCATAATCTTGTTTAACTTCTCAGGCGGCCGGTCACCTGAGCGACCTGTCCAGACGGCGCCGAGGCTTTTGGCTAACTTGGCGTGCCGGGCTGTCTTTGTAAAGACATAGACTGGGCTATTCGGAAACTTGTATTTGATTATCTGAATCACAATGTGGGCCGATGCTCCAAAGCCGAACAAGCCAATCTTTTGGCCATCTGTTATATCCGCAAGTCTAATTGTGCGATAACCGATTACACCGGCACATAAAAGCGGGGCTGCTTGTGAGTCCGTAAACTGCTCAGGTATGGGATAAGCGAAATCCTCACCGATGACAGTGAATTCGGCGTAACCGCCATCGGCGTCTTTGCCGGTCCACTTTGCCTGGTCGCAGAGATTCTCATTACCTGTTTGACAAAAATCGCATTTGCCACAAGACGAATAAAGCCACGTAATTCCCGCACGGTCGCCGATTTTAAATTTTGTTACATTTTTTCCCTTATCAGTTACCTTTCCAACCACCTGATGGCCAAGAACTATCGGCGACTTTGTCGGCTTCAGCCGACCTTCAACTTCATCGAGGTCGGTATGGCAGGCACCACAAACTGAAACCTTAAGAAGTATCTGGTCATCGTCAGGAGCAGGAGTTGGTAAATCAACCATTTCTAAAGGCATTTCTTCTATTGGCGAGTGCTTATTTAATACCATTGCCTTCATTCAGAGATTTCCTTCTTAAGCTGGTTTTCAAAGACCTTGAAACTTTTTTGGCCGAAGAGACAAAAGACTACCTTTTCCAGGCCGGTTTTGCCTTTAAGATAATAGATGGTTGTTTTTAGCATTATCTCGGCACAGCTTTCGATAGGGAAGCCGAAGATGCCTGCGCTGATTGCCGGAAAGGAGATGCTTTTTAGATTATTTTCGTCGGCTACTTTAAGTGAGTTCAGCGTTGCATTTTTTAGCTTTTGGTCCTCGTTTCCTTCGCCCATTCGAGGCCCGACGGCGTGAATTACGTATTTTGCTTTGAGATTTCCGGCAGTTGTTATCACAGCCCCGCCTACGAATGTGCCGCCTATTTTATTGCATTCTTGCTGGATTTCCGGACCGCCTTTTGTTTTGATTGCTCCAGCGACCCCGCCGCCCAGAATTAGTCGGGCATTGGCGGCATTAACGACAGCGTCGGTCTGCATTTCAGTAATATCTCCATCGAGGAGCTCCAGAATGCGATTTTCGATATTTACTTTCATAGTATCCGCCTGGATTATAGGTTGATGATAAGAAAAAACAGGCGGCGGGCGGATTCGAACCGCCGAATAACGGTTTTGCAAACCGTCGCCTTAGGCCTCTTGGCTACGCCGCCAGCTTGAAATTGGCTGTTAGTTTACACTGAATTGACTTTTTTTGCAATAAAATTTAGATGCCATTTTGTGTTGAAGTGCACTCTGTGGAGAATATTTAGAGGTTTTTGCAATATTTTTACGGGCGAAAGCGTCTAACTCTTATGATAAACGACTAACAATTAAAAATAAAATTGCCTGATATATTATTAAAGGTGTATAAATTGATGAAAGTGTAGATTTTACCGGAACCTGCGGCGTGAAACTTTCGACGAAACATCCAAAATTGGGAGTACCTGTGGAACTGGTTTTTCATCTTTATTTTCGAAATTTTTTTTGTATAATAGCCGGAATTTGAACAATTACGGTTTAGACAAGTGGTAACTGTGTTGGAGAAGAATTTTATGTTCTGCAAGTTTCAGCCTTTTAAGTTGTTATCAGGGGTGCTTGGCATTGCTTTTATCCTTGGTATTGTAGGTTCGTGCAGTCCTCAGCATTACAAGGCCGAGGCCGATGAGGAAGTTTATAAGATTATCGACAGCAAATGGCAGGATGACTTCGGTATAAAAGCTAATTATACAATCAGTGATTCTAATACACCGGCATCACCAAATGACGTTGAAATTGCAGAAATGATACCAGAGTCAAGAGTTATAAATCTCCAACAGGCAGTTGAAATTGCCACAAAATTTAATAGGCAATATCAATCTCAAAAAGAATCTCTTTACCTTTCGGCACTCGACTTAACACTGAGACGGCATCAGTACGCACGACAATGGTTTGGGACTATAGACGGAAGTTACGTAGATGACAAGAGTAATGGAGATGATGTAAGCATAGATGCTTCTGGAGGCGTTGACCAGCAATCATTGTTACTTGACGGAGTGTTATTTAATATTGGCATTGCGATTGATTGGACACGCTTTCTCACCGGCGATCCAAGAACGACGTTGGGTTCGGTTTTGAGCGGCGATGTGGCGGTACCTTTACTTGGTGCCGGTGCCGGCAAAGTCCGACAGGAGAATTTGACCCAGGCCGAGCGAACCGTTTTGTATCGGATTCGTACATTTAACCGTTATCGTAAGACGTTTGTAGTTGGTATTATAAGTGATTACTATGGTGTGTTGCAGGCAAGGGATAGAGTGGTCATTACTGAAGCAAGCTATAAAAGACTGATTGACTCAACAAACCAGTTGAAAATGGAGGTTGATGTTGGTCAAAGGGCACCGTCTGATGTGGATGAGGCCATGCAGAATTTACTTAGTGCAGAAAACAGGCTTGTTAGAGACCGACAAAGTTATGAACAGGTTCTTGACAGATTCAAAATAAGGTTGTCTTTGCCAACCGATGCCAACATCATATTAGACCAGAATGAGCTAATAGCGCTGGAAGAAATTGGCGTAAGCCAGCCTGAATATACGGAAGAGCAAGCAATGGACATGGCATTGTCTCGTCGTCTGGACCTGGCTAACACAAAAGACTCGCTCGAAGATTCGGCGCGCAAACTCGAATTAGCTGCTGAGGGTCTCGGTGTGCAACTGAATCTTATCGGAAGTGCCAATGTCAATTCAGCGGATAAGACTGATTTTGACAGATTGCAGTTTCATAGAGGCCTTTATGAACTGGCTTTTGAGGCCGATTTGCCTTTAGACCAGAAAGATGAACGTAATGCTTATCGAGAGGCACTGATATCATTGGAACAGCGGAAGCGTTCATACGAAGAGGATACTGAAAATGTCAAGCTGGAGGTGCGCCAGGCTTATCGTGACCTGGCCGAGACCGGAGAAAGTTATCGAATTCAGAAAGTCGGCCTGCAATTGGCTGAAAGGCGCGTCGAAGAGCAGAAATTGCTATTAGAATACGGGCGAGGTACGATGCGACTTCTACTTCTAACAGAGGATGACTTAGTCGCGGCTCAAAATGATGTCACGGGAGCTTTAGTCAATCATACAATTGCTAAAATGAGCTTCTTTCGGGATATTGGTATTTTGCAGGTTAAACCAGATGGAATGTGGGAGCAAAGAACACAATGAAAAATTACAAAGACAAACAAAATCAGAACGCATCGGAAAATCAACGTCAACGTATCGGGAGACGCATAAAGCGGCGATGGTTGATCATGCTACTTATTGTAGTGGCAGTGTTGGTCACGGGATTAGTGGCGGCAACGATAAAAATGGATGCAGGCATAGATACTTCGAGTGGCGGAACCTTCACTGCGCGCCGTGATAATTTGACCATCACCGTTACCGAAGGCGGCAGTATCAAGGCCAAGCAATCGATAGATTACAAATGTAAGGTCAAAAGTGGATACAGGGAATCGACAGTGTTAACAATACTCAGTATTGCCCCTGAGGGCATTTATGTGACTCAGGAAGATGTAGATAACGGAATGGTACTCATACAATTGGATGCTTCAACCCTGGAAGAGCGATTGGTTCAAGAGAAGATGGAGCTTTCGGGAGACAAGGCAAGTCTTACCTCATCGGAAGAAGCACTTATTATCCAGAGAATACAAAATGAAAGCGATATTGCAACGGGTCAGTTGGCAGTAAGGTTTGCTCTTTTAGACCTTCAGAAATATTTGGGAGCAGATATAGCAAATAGGCTGGTTGAGGATGCAAACGAAGTTTTAAACATAAAGCAAAGTAACATAAGCAAGCCGAGCGAAATGCCAATTAAGGATGTAAATGGAGTTTTTAACCTGATGTCAAGTGATATAGACAGGCTGAACGATAAGCCAATTAAGGACGTCAACGAAACGTTGAGACTGACTGGACTTATAGTCCCGTTTCTTGAGGAAGTAAAGAATGACACGAATTTATTAGCTGGTTCGGCTGCCGGGGAGGAGTTGAAAAAATTGGAGGATAACATTGTCATGGCCGAGGGTAAGTTACAAACGGCACTAGACACATTAGATGGGACCGAACAACTTTACGATGCAAATTACGTTTCCAAGCTTGACCTTCAAAAAGACAGGTTGGCTGTACAAAATAGCAAGTTTGCAAAAAAGAGCGCCGAGGTGGCTCTGGCTTTATTCAAAGAATACGATTTTCCGAAAAATGCTGAGAAATACCTCAGTGACTACGTTGAGGCCAGCCGTGCTTTAAAGCGCATTGATGCCCAGTGCCGTTCAAAGCTGGCGCAAGCCGTGTCGACCCTAAGTAAGTACCAACAAAATTTTGACCAGCAAGCTAAATTAGTCAAAGATTTAACAGAGCAGCTTGAGTATTGTACAATTAAAGCACAGGCTCCGGGTCTGGTAATATATGGTACCGGCAGTAGTGACGACCACTTTAGGTCTATGCGAAGCAGAGGCGGAGGATCGAGCAGCGGAATTATTGCTGAAGGCGAAACAGTTTCTGAGGGGCAGACGATTATATCAATGCCTGATACTGCGGCAATGGTTGCTGAAATCGCCATCCACGAGACAGAGGTTGATAAGGTAGGAGCTGGTCAGCGTGCAACGATAGTTATGGATGCTTTCCCCGACAGTGTATTGCAGGGCGAAGTGCTTGAGGTGGCGCCGCTGCCCGACTCGCAACGCGGCTGGATGAATCCCGACCTTAAGGTTTACAAATGCCTGGTTGGAATAGATGGTACCCATGATTTTCTTAAAAGTCGAATGTCGTGCAAGGTACAAATTCTCGTCGAGCAGTTAGAGGATGCTATGATTGTGCCTATTCAAGTGGTGTCAAATCGCGGCGGCAGAAAAGTCTGTTACGTTATAACCTCGAAGGGTCATCAAGAACGTGTAGTGCGAACGGGGCTTTTTAATGATACGTTTGTGGAAATTATTGAAGGTTTGGAGGAAGGCGAGGATGTGATGCTCAATCCTCCACTTTTCAGTGAATTGGGCAGTCCAGACTCATTCGGCCAGCAACAACCAATACCACAGAGCAGAGCAATGCCGGGCGCGACTGATGCGAATGATACGGAAACTCAAGGCCAGCCCCGAGAGAGGAGGGCCGGACGGTCTGGGGACGGGCAAAGCACGCGCAGGGGCAGACCACCGGAGGGTGGAGAAAGACCGCAGGGTGAAAGACCTCAGGGCAGACAGTTTCAGCTAACAGATGAAATGATTAATCGGATAATGAGTCGTATGGCACAGTCCGACCCTGAAAAAGCCAAAGAGCTGGAACAACTGCGTAAGAGTGACCCGGAAAAGTTCAAAGCAGAACTTCAGCAGAGTATGCAGAGTATGCGTAATAGAATGAGACAAGGCGGAAGTGGAAGTGGTATGAGGCAAGGACAAGGCGATGCAGAAGGTAGACGAAGCCGTTAATTTCGAGAATGATACGTCAATTTTGGTGATGGAACAATTGTGTAAAAATTACCACCTTGGGACAGTGGAGCTGCGGGTATTGCGCGAAATTGACCTGACCATCACCAGCGGTGAATACGTAGCTATCATGGGCCCCAGCGGCTCAGGTAAATCCACATTGCTCAATATGATTGGGTGTCTGGACCGTCCTACGAGCGGAGACTACTTTCTTGGGGGCCAGAATGTTTCCGAACTCGAAGATGACCAGCTATCCTTAATACGCGGTGCCCGTATTGGTTTCGTGTTTCAGTCATTCAATTTGATTAACCAGCTCAATGTCGTAGAGAATATAGAGGTTCCGATGTATTACCAGGGCTTTTCCGAGGAGGAAAGCCTCGAACGAGCGAGGGAGTTAGCCACAATGGTGGGTCTCGGTGACAGGTTTGAGCATCGTCCTTCAGAACTAAGTGGTGGTCAGCAGCAGCGAGTGGCAATTGCCAGGTCATTAGCAAATGACCCTCTGATTATTTTAGCCGACGAGCCGACGGGCAATCTTGATTCCGAGAGCGGTTATGAGATTTTGGCCATTCTTAACCGTTTGCACGAAGAGGGCAAAACGATGATAGCCGTTACCCACGATGAGGGCATCGCTTCAGGTGCCGAAAGGGTCATACGGCTCTTAGACGGACGCATAAAAAATCAGGAGTATAATAAGCGGTAAACATTATGTTCTTATTTCGTTTTAAGCGTACAGTTAAATTGGGTGTAAAAAGCCTGTGGATGCATAAGCTGCGTTCGACTCTGACCGCATTAGGCATTATCTTCGGCGTATCCTCAGTTATTGCAATGCTGGCCATAGGAGAAGGGGCCAGTCAGGACGCACAGGAAAAGATTGCCCAGCTTGGCAGCCACAATATTATCATAAAAACCGTGGAGCCTCCAGAAGACCAATCGGCCGGCGGTCAGCAGCAAACCATGATAGAATATGGTCTGACCTATGCCGATGCCGAGCGTTTCCGCAATGGCATACCAGACGTCCAGGTTATAGTACCGAATCGCCGTCTTTCCCAACAAGCACAATACCGCACTCGCAGGGTGGCTATAGAAGTAATCGGTACAGTGCCGTGGTATCCTGAGATATCAAATGTCCGGGTAAAATACGGGCGGTTTCTCAGCAGCACAGATATGCACTACAAACGGGGCATTTGTGTTGTTGATGAAAAGTTGGTCAGAGAACTTTTTGGCTTTGACGACCCGTTAGGCCAGGATGTTAAAATAGCCAGTGATTACTATCGAGTAGTAGGCTTTGTCACTGAGCAGACCAATGCCCAAGCGGCAAATGGTTTCGAGAATAGGGATCCCACGGGAGCAAAGAAGGCCGGTGCGAACTTAGGCTGCATCTATATTCCTCTGAATACGGTTCGGAACCGTTTTGGTGAGATGTCGATGGAGATTAGCACAGGCAGTCGCAATATAGAAAAAGTTGAACTGCAGGAGATAATTGTAAAAGTCCGCAGTATAGACCAGGTGATGGGAACCCGTCAGAGCGTGCAGAGGCTTATGGGTCGATTCCACAAGAAAAATGACTATGAAATAACCGTTCCCCTGGAACTGATGAGGCAGGCGAGGGAATTCCAACGCATTTTCACTATTGTTCTCGGGTCAATCGCTGCAATTTCACTTTTGGTTGGCGGTATTGGAATTATGAATATTATGTTAGCCACCGTGAGTGAGCGGACGCGAGAGATAGGCATTCGGCGTGCCCTCGGGGCCAAGAAGCGAGATATTATCTTTCAATTCCTCTCGGAAACGTTAATTTTGACGTTGTCCGGAGGTATCCTTGGAATAATTTTGGGGTCTCTAATACCATTTTTTGTAACCCATTTTGGGCAGATGCGCACGGTAATTACGACCAGCTCATTAGTGTTGGCTTTTGGAATCAGTGCAGGAGTAGGGATAATCTTTGGTTTGTATCCGGCCTATCGTGCTGCCAATATGGACCCAATTGAATCGCTGCGGCATGAATAGGCTGTTGTAGATTGTCAAAACGGTCATCAACACTCTTGTACTGTATGTCTAATGAGTAACTGCACCAGCAACAAGCGGAGCCATAGAGCTGTTGTCGAGCTGCCTTTGTGAATCCAACAGATCCTCTGGCGCCAGGTGAGCTTCCCCCAGTTGACTGCGAACTATCTGGACCCATGAGACCATACCCTTAACAACCCTGGGGTCATAATCATATCCGGATGAATCAACCAGAATTTCGATTGCTTCTGCAAGAGACCGAGATTTATGGTAAGGTCGATTTGAGGTAAGAGCGTCGAAAGTATCGGCTACAGCCATAATACGGGCGCCGAGTGGTATCACAGTATTAGATATGCCGTCTGGATAGCCTTGGCCGTTCCATTTTTCGTGATGGTGTCGAACGATAGCTATCTCCTGTTCCAGGAAAGTCATTTTGTCCAGGATGCGGACGGCTATTAGCGGGTGCTGCTCGATGACGCTGCGCTCACGAGGTGTCAGCTTACCCGGCTTTGATAAAATTGCATCAGGTATTCCAATCTTACCGATGTCATGAATCATTGCAGCGCGACGAATGACATCTATTTGTTTCGGATTGATTTTCATCGTCTTGGCTATGCCGACGGCGTAGTGCATTACGTTTTCTGAATGCTTCTTTGTATAAGAGTCTTTCGCTTCGAGTGCCTGAACTAATCCCCAGATACTTTGAATAAAGACCTTCTCCGCCTGCTCTGACAAGCCGGCAATGCGTCTTTGCAGCTTTTTAATTTTTTCGGTCTCGATGTCGTTATCGTTTAAAGATTTTGACATAGTTTTGTCCCAGATCTTAACACAGTTTCGTCCGGCACTTTTGGCTTCGTACAGAGCCAGGTCAGCTCTGCGCATAACCTCTCTGGAAGAATCAGTGGGTTCAGATAAACTTTGTGCTATCCCACAGCTAATTGTCATCGGCAGGTCTTCGACGACCTTTATATTCTGAATCTTTTCTCGAATCCTTTCTAATAATGTGACAGCATCTTTTGCTTTGGTTTCCGGCATTATTATGACAAATTCGTCGCCGCCATAGCGTGTGAGTACATCCGTTGTTCTTTTCTGGGTGTTCATACATTTGGCAAGTTTCCTGAGCGCATCGTCGCCCATGGCATGGCCCAATATATCGTTGATTGTTTTGAAGTTGTCGAGGTCTATGATTGCAACGGAGAATTGATGTTTGTATCGTTTTGCGCGAGCGCACTCGATTTGAAGTTTATCCTCAAGAAGCTTCCTTGAGCCTACTGCCGTTAGGGCATCGGTCAGAGAAGTCAGCCTTGCCTCCTGATATAACTTTGCATTGGCCAAATGAGAGTTCAGGATTTCTCTTGCTAATTTGGCCTTATAGGACGTTAGTTCTCTATTTGTGGCGATGGAAGCAGCTAAGCAGCACATACATAAATAGCTTGACTTTTGCTCCCCCCGTTCCTGCTTTCGCAAGAAAGCATGGGGGTTGGGCGAGATATTAAGCGGTATAACCAGACGTGGTGATTGGGCTCCGAGCTTTTCGCAAACATGCGGGATGTTGTCGTAGTGAAATTCATCTCCGTCAGAAAAATTGTCTATATCTTTGAGTTGCTCGAGGGACTCTTTGGGACAGGGGCAATTATTGTAGCTGACCAGGGGCGGTTCAAGAACCGCCCGTACGGGGGATTTGGTCTGCTCGATATTCAATGCTTGATGCTGGGTGCTTGTCGAGGATCGAGAATCGAGGATCGAGGATCGAGGATGGCGAATGAGAAGTACACATTTCTCGGCGCCGAAGAGCTTGGGCACCTCACGGGTAACTATGTCGGCGACTTCATTTAAGTCGATGCTTTTCAGGCAGCTCGAGAGCATTGCGACTTCTTCGGCTGCTGCTCGGTCCTCAAGAAGCTGTCGTGCCATTAGGTCCCTTGTCGAGAGTATTCCGACCACGGCATCTTTATCAATGATTGGTAAATGGCGAATTTGATTGTTGGTCATAATCTCCCGGACTTTGCTGCTCGGAGTATTGGGAGAACAGGAAATAATCTGGGTTGTCATTATCTCTGATATGGTTGTTGTCTCAATGTCTATTGAAGCAGCCACTCGGTTGACAATATCACGTTCTGTCACGACGCCGATGAACTCACCGTTATCATTATTTACGATAAGACAACTGACTTTATTAGAAAACATCTTAGCCGCGGCTGTTTTGATGGTGTCGTTATGACTGATAGTTATAATCTCTGCAGGCCGTTCAACAATTACATCCGTTTTTTGGTGCTTTGTATGATTCATAAATTATAACCGGTCCCTCCAACCGAATATCTATTCAACAGTATTCAACTCAAGTATTCAACTCAAGTATTCAACTCAAATTCATCGGCATTAATCATCTGCTACTTCTGGAAATTTTGAAGTTAACAGAGAAATAAAGTTAATGAAAAGGTTGTTATCGGTCTGGTGATTACGAATATCGATTCTAAGAAGCTGAAAAGTTTATTCAGCTTTAACAGCGCATTTTATCAAAGGCATTGACTCAACCAGTGTTTATATGTTAAAATGAGTATAAATAGTAGTTTGCAAAGATTTAACCGCAATTAGTGGCCAAACAATCAATGAGGAAGGGGTTGGAAGATGCTCAGGTCTTTCAGTTTCTCTTTTGCTCTGATATTAATCGTATCATCAGCGGGTTCCGTGCTCGTCCCGGTGCTCGTGGGGGCGGAGCCCGCCGTAGCCCGGAAGGCCGAGACCATAGCGGGGAAGGCCGATGTTGCTCTGCGCAGCAGCTCCGTTCTCAATCCCGATAAAATCGGGACAGCGAAGGATGAATCGCTACGTAGCGTGAGTGTCCCGGTAGGTGACTTATATGGGATTAGACCTTCCGTTGTGATTAATGAGATTCACTACGACCCTGATGTCAAAACCGAACTGGTAGAGTTTGTCGAGCTTTATAACTTTGGCTCAACAGATGTTAATCTTGCCGGGTGGTATTTCAGTGACGGTATCTCTTACCGGTTTGAAGCCGGGGCGATATTGCCACCAGGCGGCTACATTATCGTAGCTCAGAATCCGGCTTATATTAACGCCAAATGGAGCAGCGGCAGGTACGTCGTACCACTAACTTTGATCTTTGGGCCATTCGAATTCGAAAGCAAGCTCGATAATGAAGGAGAGAAGATAGAACTTTGCAACGCCGAAGGGGATGTGGTAGACACGGTTGATTACAAGCTGGGATTTCCCTGGCCTACTGTAGGCGATGCAGTGCCGGAAGAGCAACCTGGCACCGGCTATTCCATCCAACTGACAAATCCGTTATTTGACAATGACCTTGGTGGTAGTTGGCGTTCGGCCTATCCCACGCGCGGGGCGGAAAATACAGCGGTTTATACCGATAACATACCACCGCATATCCGCCAGGTGAAACATCAGCCCAAACAACCTAAGTCAGGCGAAGTCGTAACCATTACTGCCAAGGTAACCGATTCAGATGGCGTCGGAAGTGTTATGCTGCACTACCAGGTGGTTGAGCCCGGCGACTATGTAAGCATTAAAGATTGGCAGTACCTCTCAAATTGGACGAGCCTTGAGATGCGCGATGAGGGACTCGACGGCGATGAGGCTGCTGGTGATGATATTTACACAGTACAAATGCCAAGTTCTTTGCAGGTCCACCGTCGGCTGATACGGTACCGTATTGCAATGTCAGATACCCGTGGACACAATCTTGTCGTACCATACACAGATGACCCACAGCCGAATTTTGCGTATTTTGTTTATGATGGAGTGCCGGCCTGGCGTGGTGCTATCCAGCCAGGTGTTACTCCTGTGGTCGAGTACGGTACCGAGGTTATGCGTAGTCTGCCCGTTTACCATCTTGTCAGTAAGAAATCAGACGTTGAGGGAGCCACCTGGCTTGAGCGGCACGAGCAGGGCGACCCACAACGAAAAGATTTCAAATGGTGGGGCACTCTGGTTTATGACGGGCAGGTGTACGACCACATTCGGTATCGTATGCGCGGTGGTGTCTGGCGGTATGCCATGGGCAAGAATATGTGGAAGTTTGATTTCAATCGGGGCCACTACTTCCAGGCCCGTGATGACTCCGGCAACAAATATAAAACCAAATGGAACAGGCTTAACTTTTCCGCCTGCATCCAGCAGGGCGACTATTGGCACCGCGGCGAACAGGGAATGTTTGAAGCAGTTACTTTCAAGCTCTTCAATATGGCCGGTGTCCCGGCTCCAAAAACGAACTGGCTGCACTTTAGGATCATTGATGAGCAGTACGAAGATGGGATGCTCAACGCTGCACATCCACCGCTAACCAGCAGCGGGACGCAGTATGATGGTGACTTCTGGGGGCTTTACTTGACCCTTGAGCAGATGGATGGACGTTTCTTAGATGAACACAACCTGCCGGATGGCAACCTTTACAAAATAGATGGTCATATAGGAGAACTGAATAACCAGGGTCTCACTGCTGTTACGGATGGGTCCGACCTCGCGATGTTCAAGCAGGGCTACTACTACGATCCCGATCCGAGCGAGCAGTGGTGGCGGGAGAATGTTGACCTGGATTGCTATTACTCATACCGGGCCGTCGTTGAGGGCGTCCATCACGGTGATGTCGGGTATGGGAAAAACTATTTCTTCTACCTCAATCCTGAAACCAATATCTGGTCGCAGCTACCCTGGGATGTCGATCTGGTATGGGCGGATAACATGTATGGCGACGGTGAAGACCCGTTTAGGAAACAGGGAGGTATCCACCGTCGCCCTGTCCTTTTTTTGGAATTTCTGAATCGCCTTCGTGAGTTTCAAGACCTGCTCTATAATCCTGAGCAGATGAACCAGTTGATTGATGAATATGCTTCTATTATCGATAATCCCAGCGGCGGACTTTCAATCGTGGACGCAGACCGGGCAATGTGGGACTACCATTGGGTTATGGGTAACGCGGCCTATCCGATGTACCTTTCCCGCCCGGCTTCAGCTAAGGCAAGCCAAGGCCTGTTTTATCAGAGGGCCGCGACCAAAGATTTCCCCGGCATGGTCCAGATAATGAAAGACTATGTTATATACGGCCACCGGGAGTTTGATACTCCCACGTATGACCCTGATATCCCGCGCCAGCCTAACGTAACAGCAACCTGTGGGCCTGATTTTCCTGTCAATGCACTTATGTTTGAGACAAGCCCCTTTAGTGACGCTCAGGGCAGCGGTACCTTTGCAGCAATGAAATGGCGAATCGCCGAAGTGAATCCGGGCTCTCAAGTTGTGCCTCAGCAACAAGATCGAGATATCGTGCTGATAGAGGAGGGGGTCGAGTGGAAATATTTCAAAGGTACGCGGGAGCCGTCGCTGATGCGAGGCATGTGGCGCCAGGTTGCTTTTAACGATTCAAACTGGCTCAGCGGCATGACAGCTATCGGTTACGGCGAGTCATTCATTGTTACTAATCTAAGTGATATGAGGGGCGGATACACGACGTTTTATCTGCGTAAGACATTTGAGGTAACGGACCTCGATGCCGTTGGCAAGCTGGTCCTGGAAGCTAAGTACGACGATGGCATCAACGTTTGGATTAATGGTGTCCATGTGGCAAGTGGTAACACTACCTCGGTTGAGCTGCCTTTTGATGCTACTGTGAGCAACCGTTCAGAAAACCACAACTTTACTGCATTTACATTAGAGGACCCGAGCGGTTATCTTGTTTTCGGCACAAACGTTATCGCAGTACAGGTTATCAATTCTTATCTGAGCAACAGTTCCGATTGTTTTGTTGATATTCGACTGACCGGTGAGACGGCCGAACCGGGCGGGCCTCCGGGTACCCCGCGTGCTTACAGCAGGAAGCCGGGAAAATATGAGATCGATGCCGTTTGGGAAAGTGAAGATATTACGAACTTTAGTAATAATATACAAATACCCGCCAGTTCCGTTCATGTTGGCCGTACCTATCGGGTTCGCTGCCGAATGAAGGACAACACCGGTCGATGGAGCCACTGGTCCGAACCTGTTCAGTTTATAGCAGGTGAGCCGCTGTCAGCCGGTACCCTGGAGAACCTGCGTATTACCGAAGTGATGTATAATCCTGCAGTTCCATCTCCAGATGACTCTACGGACAACGACGAATTTGAATTCATCGAATTGAAAAACATAGGCGATGAAAACCTGGATTTGACCTATGTTTCTTTCGTCGATGGCATTACATTTGATTTTGGAAATAGTAGTGTTAGCAGTCTTGGGCCCGGAGAGTTTGTCCTGGTCTTAAAGAACCGAGCCGCATTCCAATTGCGCTACGGTACGAATATATCACCTCGAATCGCTGGTGAGTACACCAACAAGCTGTCTAACGACGGGGAAAAGATTAGCTTAATAGATTTCTGGAACGGTACTATTGCTGAATTCGAATATAATGACGGCCGGGGCTGGCCATTATCTCCTGATGGCGGGGGCCATTCGTTGGTACCCCTGGATTCTGCACTGGTGGGTGAACCTGATGGTTCGTTGAACTACGGCAGCAACTGGCGTGCGAGCACTTACATCGGTGGTTCCCCCGGACGGGATGACTCTGAACCTGTAATCGACGTTGTCCTCAACGAAATTATGGCGCATACAAATTACAGTAACCCCCTATACCCGGAATACGAATCCAATGACTGGATAGAACTTTATAATACCACAGGAACGAACATCAATTTGAATGGCTGGTATCTTAGCGATGACATCGGCGAACTAAAGAAATGGATCATTCCAGCGGTCTCTATTGCCGGCTATGGTCTGATTAGTTTTGACGAGGTTAGCGGTTTCCATAATCCTATCAGCAGCGGTTTTGGTCTGAACAAGGCGGGGGAAGAAGTCATTTTATCTTATCTGCCCGGCACTT
>Ga0114922_10001276_pt1 | contig 24040 bp, 21 predicted proteins | sample AartaG_FD_100975 | JGI IMG/M metagenome (GOLD analysis project Ga0114922, IMG submission 100975) | Deep subsurface microbial communities from Aarhus Bay to uncover new lineages of life (NeLLi) - Aarhus_00045 metaG | ecosystem: Environmental > Aquatic > Marine > Oceanic > Sediment | place... | reverse complement strand
TGGCTGAAGGAGTGCCGCCGGATCGCCACGCGATTCGAGAAACTGGCCGTCAACTTCCTAGCGATGGCCAAAGTGTCAATCATCCGGAGAATTCTCAGAATCCTTTTTTCAGACAGAGCCTAAGCCGACATGGCCCTCGCTCGCGAGGAACCCAAGGTCGGGAGGGGTTCCGGTGCGCAGGTCCAAGAACACGCCAAGTCTGGCATTGCCCTCGATTACAAACCCGAGGTCAGCCGTGTCAGCACCTATCCCGTACTCTCCAATGAAGTTGACTGCCTGGTCGCCGATCCATCCTGCGTCCACGTAGATATCGGTGACTCCGGGAACGAACTCCGGTGCGTAATACGCACAATCTGGCCGGCTGATGTCATTTGAGGGATCGCGGTCATAGATGGTCACCAGCACGCCGTCAGCATACTCATGCTGAGATACGGCGACCATCTCCCCTATACTCCCAGTGGTTGAGGCGGCGCCACTCACCGCTCCGTCGTTGTCCCGGGCACGCGCGAAGTACCTGTGGTTGTCGAGTGGCAAACCGGTCGCACTGCAGCTCCAGATCCAGCCGTCGCTCCCATCGCCGTCCTCCCCAAGTCTCACGTCCTCAGCAGGCTCGAAGGCTTCATCTCCGTCGTCGCAGTAGAATCCAACAAGTGCCACGGCCCCGTCCGGGTCGGCCACTTCATTGGCTGCGAGTGTCAGAAGATCCCCCGATACGTAAGCTGCCAGGAAGCCAATCTGCGGCTCTGCATTCAGGACAGTGCTCGTGGTCGCGGCAGCATCTCCCCAGGCTGCGTGGCTGTCCTGGACGCGCGCGAAGTATGTATGGGGGCTACCGGTGGGCCAGGCGCCGGTTGATCCGGTCCAGCTCCAGCCGTCCGCCCCCCTTGTGTCGTCGCCCAGCAGCGCGTCCGTGTTGGGCTCGAGCGTCCCGTTGCCATTCACGTCTCGGTAGAACCGGACGGTCAGAATTGTGTCAGCGCCATTTGGGTCCTCGACGCCCAGCGCCGTCAGCGTGAGGTCTTCGGGACGCGTGACGGGGTCGGGCGAAGCCTGGAGGGAAGCGATAGTAGGGGGCGCGTTATCTGGCGTGCTGCCGAATTCAAAGGCCCCCATGTCGGCGTAATCGGGAGAGCCCACCCCCCGATTGGGCGTCAGCGGGTCGTCGATGCGCGGATTGCCGTGGAAGTCGGTCGCTGGAGCCGCGTCGCCGTTGGCAGCGTCGATTGCAGGGGAAGTGGCCCGGAGGTGGAAGTCGCCCGCCCACGCAGCCACGAACATGGGATCGCTCTCCGAGTTGGTCCAGTCATATGAGAAGTCCCCGCCCATCCAGGCATATATCTCATCATCCCCGTCCATAATGATCGAGTAGCGGATCGTGAGATCGGCGTCACTGCGTAACATGATCTCGTCGTTTGGGAAGAGCGGCGACGATTCATTCTCCCAGAGGATGCAGTTGGCCATGGTGAACACGCTTTCGGTGCCATAGAGCGCCCCTCCGCAGGAGCCGGCCGCGTTGCCGAAGATCGTGTTGTTGGCGAACGCAGGCGACGCGTCATCCATGTAGAACGCCCCACCGAACAAGGCGAAATTCCCCGTCACAACATTGTTGACGATGGTGGGCCACCCCCCGTCGACATAGACGCCGCCACCGTTTGCCTCGGCAGAGTTGCCCGTGATGATACAGCTGGTGATGGTCGAGGTGGACGAGTCGCAGTTGATGCCCCCTCCCTCACTTGCCGAGCCGTTTCGAATCGTGAAGCCGCTGATCACGCCGCCGTCGAAGTCGTCCAGATTGACGACCGAACCGCTTCTGCCGCCGTCAATTACCGTGACATCGGCGCCCGCTCCCTGCAGCGTGAGTCCGCTGCGCCATGAATTGATGGCGATATTCTCGTAATAGGTCCCTTCGGACACCATGACTATATCGCCGGGGCCGGCCGCATTGATTCCGCTCTGGATTCTGTTGAAGTGGTCGATGCCCCAACCAGGGGTGCCGGACGTAAAGTTGTCGTCGACGTATAAGATCGCCCCACTCAGCAGCAGGCGTTCCTCCAGCGCCTCAAGCTCAAGGGAGCGCCTCCGGGCAGGGAGGACAATGGGCTCCTTGCGACTGCCGCGCATGGCATCTACCTCTGATAGTGGTCAGGAGAGCGGGCCGCAGGGGCAGGGATAGTCCCCTGGACGAGTTCCCCGGGCGCGACGGGCCATCGGCCCTTGGGCCGCCAGGGCGGACCGTGCCGATTTGAACGCGATGCCGGTGCCCGGTGTTTGCTTAATCCGCCTGATTGGCTCCAATTCTCGAGCCGCCGCTCCCCGGCGGCGCCGGACTCCCAGGAGCCTGGGGGCTCAGTTCACTGTCCCCATTATACCGCCCCACTCGAAGCTGGATCACAGGTCGTTTTGATCGCAGGAAAAACACTCGCCAGACTATGCCGCCACGCAGGGCGGCGGTGCCCCGCATGAACAGAAGCCGCGAGCACGCCTTCGGATGAGGCCCAGGCGCGTTGGAAGGCCAGGGCACCCGTGATGATGAGAACCGGTATCGAAGACTCGGCCACCAGAAGACCGTCGCCCAGCCGCTTGATGATGGCTCGCCCCAGAAGCTAGTGGACCTTCAGCATTGAATCTCAGGATAAAGACGTCTGAGTTTGATGCGGGCATCCGGGGTCCTGAATTGCCAGTCGACGCCTTTCTGCTTGGTGTTGCGTTGTTGTGTCCATGAGTGCGTCTGGCGGCGTAGAGTCTTGATGTCTGAGGTACGCTGGTTGAGGCACTGTCCTGTCAGGGCACTGAATTCGACTTCGGCGATGTTCAGCCAGCTGCCATGCTTGGGCGTGTGATGAATCTCCAGCCGCCGGGCCAGGCGTCGTGCCTCGGCCGGCTCAAAGGCCTCGTAGAGCGAGCCGATGCTGTGGGTGTTCAGGTTGTCCAGCACCAGGCGGACGCGCTCGGCGTCGGGGTATTGAGTCTCCAGGAGCCACCGGACCTGGTGTGCCCAGTCCACTCTGGTCCTCCGTTCGGTCACGTCGACATGGCGCCACCCGGCCAGGGGCTCGCAGAGAAGGAACAGGTTAGCCGTGCCCGCCCGCTCGTATTCGTAGTCGTAGCGCCTCGGCTGGCCCCGTCGGGCCGGGATGGGGCGGCGGGTCTCTTTGACCAGTTGTCGGGGCTGTTCGTCCATGCAGATCACCGGCAACGCGGCCTCATAGGGCTCCTGGTAAAGGTCCAGCACGTCTTCCATCGCCGCCACGAACGAGGCGTTCTGCTTGGGCGGGATGCACCAGCAGTGGCGCAGGTGAGGCTTCAGCGCGTCTTTTTAAGCGTCTGGCGCACCGTCTCATGGGAGATGCTCTCCACTACCTCAAGCTCCACCAGTCTGTCGGCCAGAAGGTGCAGCGTCCAGCGCGTTCGGCCCTCCGGGGGCGCGCCGCAAGCCAGGGCGATCAGTTGCGCCTCCTTCTTGCCGTCCAACAGGCGCTGGCGCGAGGGGCGTTGCTGCTCTTTGCGGGCCAACGCGCCCTCCAGGCCCCGCTGGACCAGCCGCTGGCGCACGTTGCGGACGGTGAAGGAATGCACGCCGACGGCCTCGGCGATCCGTGCGTCGGTCCAGCCCGGCCCGTCGGCATCGGCCAGAAGCAGGATGTTGGCGTGGCGGATCTTATATGCCGCCCCCCGGCCCTTGCTGACCAGGCGGCGCAGCTCCTCACGCTCCCTGTCCGTCAACCGCACGACGTACCTCTTGGTCATCCCGATCCTCCCAGTAGAGTCCACGGCTCCTACTGGAGTTATCGGAAGAATCCTCGTACACTTAAGCTCGACCTTGAAGGTCCACTAGCATGTCCTCTGTCAAAAGGACGGTCAAGAATGGCCTTGCGCCGTGCTGCAGGGCTCTCGGGAAGAAAGGCAGAGCGATTGCACACCGCGTGAGGGCAGGGGGTTGTTGACGATGGAAAGAAACTTGGTCACTGGCCGTGGCGAAGCCCCCACTGACCCTTGCCCGGGCGAATTCATCCCGCGCGTGCGCCGGGCGCGGCTGCCACTCGCTCTCCCGGCTCGCTCCCGCTATCCTGGTTTCCTGCGCATATCCTGCCCCTTTCTCTTAAGGCCCAGAGACTCATGGACGCTGCCAATATCGGAGTATGCCCCACGTGCCGGGCGCGCGTTCCCGTCGAACACGTGATCCGGGACAGGAAAGTCTATCTCAGCCGGGACTGCCCGAAGTGCGGCCACAGCGAGGCAGTTGTAAGCTCGAACGCCGAGAAGTGGCGATGGGAACGCCACCTTTGCCGCCGCGACCCCAAAGACGTCCCTGCATGCGGGCTGACGTGCGAGACCTGTAACGCTCACTCCACCCCCCGCATGGTGTTCCTGGACGTGACGAATCGCTGCAATATGAACTGCCCCATCTGCATCGCGAACGTGCCTTCGATGAGGTTCGAATTCAATCCTTCCCTCCAGTATTTCCGCCATATCTTGAGGGTCTTTCTCAATGGGATCCCAAGCCGGTCGTCCACTTGTTTGGTGGTGAGCCCACGTGCAGGGATGACCTTTTCGAGCTCATCGACATCGGTCATTCCTGCGGGCTAACCCTCTTCATAAACACCAATGGCCTGAAGCTGGCCGACGAGGACTATTGCCGCCGCCTGTGCGATAAGGGCGTCTCGATATTGCTCGGATTCGACGGCCGGCATCCCGAGATTCACGAGAAGATGCGCAAGAACCCGAATGCTTGCGAGAAGAAGGTGCAGGCACTGGACAACATTCCACGCCGATTCTACGCCTGGACGCCGTGTTGCTACTGCCGCCGAGCCTCTGTTGCCTTCCATCGTCCGATCGATCGGGCCTGACCGTTCAACGTCTGCCGGCCTAGCCGGTTCGACCCATGCAGACGAGGCTCTTGCGTCATGGAGCACAGACGCCTTCAAACTGGTGGGAGGTCGAGAAACCAGGACGCTCCGTGGTGGTATCCTGGGGAGCTCCACCAAGCGAATGCAGCGGTCGCATAGGGGGCGCAAAGGGCTGCCTGTCGATCGGGGTGAGGCAACGCGGCTCCTTGCTCAGAATGGAGATCGCACATGCACTGGGGCGGAGGGTTGCGGGGCTGACGGGGTCGTCCACGGCCGTCCGATCGACCATTCGGGGTCTCCCCGTGGCATGTCTGTGTTTGGCACTCCAGTTGCGCACTACTCACGGCGTCTCAGGATGACGGCCGGCCCCCTCGGCCGGGCTGCCCTTGGTCCAGGTGGACTGGGTAAACACACACTGTTCCGCCTGGGGGCTGGCCCGTCTTCCTCCCCCCGACTTCCCAGATGCCCGTGCGAACATCCACCAGCTTCCATGCGGCCGACTGGGTCAGTCCCAAGCGCTGATCCAACTCGCGATAGGCGAGCAGCCCGGCATCAGTCGTGATCTTTGCCCCATGGAGTTCCAGCTTCAAACGACTGTCGAATGCCAGCCGCGAGCCGCCCGAGATCAAAGGGGGCGGGCTACGTGGTGGAGAGCCTGGAGGCCGCCCTGTGGGCGTTCCACCGGTCAGAATCGTTCAGGGAAGGGGTGCTCCTGGCCGTTACCCCCCCCCACCGGCCACCACCGCCACTTTCTGATGGAGCCGCATCCTTCGCCTCCTTTACGGCAGCACCCGCGCGGGCGGCTGCCGGCCCCATGCCTCGTACCGGGCAAACGCCTCTGCGTACTCGGCGCCGCACTGCAGCCCCCGGAACTGGCCCGTGATCCGCACCTGCTCGAGGATATCCGCCCCGGCGTTCTCCTGAAGCCACTGGAGCTGACTCCTGTGACACCGAAGCATTTCACATTTTCTGTCGAAAGTCGTCGAGATATCCACGTACTCCGACGGCGTGAACCGCACTCCCGCCAGCGTGTCCATGAAGTACAGCGGCGGAGCCTCGGCGATGGCGGGGTGCTGCGTCCGGAACAGCGGCGCGGTGACGTAGAAACTGCCATCGCGGACGATCTCGGAAGTAGTAGTGTGATCCGACATGTAGTCCTGAGGCGCGTGCGTAAGTACCACGTCGGCGCGGACCTCGCGAATCAGGTCAATGACCCGCTCCCGGGCGGCCAGGTCCGAGAAAAGCGTCCCGTCAGGGTAGCCGAGGCCGATGGACTGTGCCCCGATGATGGACGCGGCAGCTTCCGCCTCCTGGCGCCGGACCCGCGCCAGCTCCGCCGGGTCCATGCTGACGTGGCCCTTGTCGCCGTTCATCATGTGGGCCATGAAGACCGTGTATCCGAGTTGGGCGAAGCGGGCCAGCGTGCCTCCGCACAGGATCTCCAGATCGTCGGGGTGTGCGCCAATGGCCAGGATCCTGAGCATTCCCATCCGTCGTCCTCCCTGCCAGTGGCCTTCTGAGCAGATAACCTTGCGTTCTGCAGCCGGTCTCGCATGCGGACTGATACGTAGGGCCGCGGCCGCTATCGAGCGGTGGCAGCGAGAAAGCAAGGCGACTTCCCTCACGGCCGGCTAGACGGTCTGCGTGACGACTGGCGCCGCTTCCACTACCGTGGCCCAGACGGTCAGGCGTTGCGGCCCCAGGCTGCCCTCAGGACGCTTGCGAAACCTGAGAAGGGTCCCCGGGAAGTGCATGGTCGGCCTGCGGAAGAGCATCTCGCGAAGCGCATAGCGCTGGAAAGGCCCGGCAAAGAAAATCACCTCGGTTCGCTTCGCCCGCAGGACGTCATGGGGTCCGATAGTCACGGCGAACGGCGGCACGGCTGAGCGGTCCCCCGAGCTGGCCACCAGCGCGTCCATGTCCACGGTGGAGGTGTTCACCAGCACCAGCCGGGTGCGATCGGCGAGGAACTCCTCCTCAGGAACCTCCACGTGCCGGAAGTTCGGGTCCTCGTTGAACGCGAAATGCCCCTCCGGACCGACCCCCGCCAGACAGAGGTGGACCCCGTCCGGAGCATGTTCGTCGAAGGCCCTGTCGATCGCTTCTGCATTGTCGTGCCGGGGGAAGTGCATCTGCTCGATGGGCATCCGCAGATCCGGGGGGATCCGTTCGAAGAATGCCTCCATCATGATCCGGCGGAACGACATAGGGTGTGACTCGGGGATCGTGCGCCCATTCCGGTCCAGGAACTCGTCCATGTTGAAGGTCCACAGGTTCCGGCAGTCGACTCGCCGCTCGGTGACCCTCCGCGCGAAGACGGGATACTGGCCGACGGGGCCCACCGGCAGGATCATCGTGACCTTCCCCTCGCCTGCCGCCAGAATCGTCTCGATCATCACTTCAGCGATGGCTTCGTAGACGTTCTCCGTGTCCTGAAGGATGTTGAGCGGGACGCCGGAACGCTCGGACAGCTCCTCCGGCGGGATGTTGTGCACCTCCTCTTTGGCAAGCACGCGCCCGTCCTTGTCCCTGTATTCCTTGTCCATGGGGCCCTCCCGATTCAGGTGCCGAAGACGACCTCCTCAAGCCGCAAGAACGCCGGCCGGCCCTTCGGGAGGGCCATGCCCGCGGCGCGGCCCACGGCCTACTCCCAGGGATAAAGCATCGGCTTGCGCCCGTCCGCTTTGGTCGTGAAGAACTCCGCCGGATCGTCATCCAGCGTGTAGTGATGGGCGCAGACCAGCCCTTCCAGGGACAGCTTGCCGATCTCCAGCCAGTTCAGGATCGTCTCCATCGTCCGCGTCGAGCACCCGCTCGTGCCGACGGCCTTACCGATCCGGTAGTGCAGCAGGTCGACCTCCGCCGACTGGCTCGGCTCCTGGACCCCGCCGAAGCACGCGGCGACCGCATACCCGTAGGGATTCAGCAGACGGAACATCAACCGCTGGGCGTCCAGCGAGGAGCATGCGAGTATCACGTCGTCGAACAGCTCGCCGCCGGTGGCCTCCTCCAGCTCCTTCTCCAGCTCGGCTTCGATCTCCAGCTTCTCAGGGAGCGGCCGGTCGGAATAGCCCGGGACGATCCTGACCCTGAGCCAATCACCGAGGAGCCGGGGCAGTAGGTCTGCCTTGGCCGGAGAACGCACCAGGAACGTCACTTCCGCCGCTCCGTCGATCGTGGCTAGCTTCCCGTAGACCATGGCCAGTGTGCCGGAGCCGAGTATGAGCGTCCGGCCGCCCTGCTTGATCCCGTTCCGCACAAGGTGGCGCCCGTCCCGGTCCACTCCGACCGCGTGCGGCGTGGCAAAGATGCTCTCCAGCGCACAGGCCGCCGGCTCGGTGAGGGCCGCCTCCTCGTCGCTTACGCTCTCGGGCACGGCAAGGACCGCCCCCGCCCGGATCATCTCGGCCGGGACCTTCATGTGCTGCGCGTAAGCGCCGGGAATATGGAAGCTCAGGTTCTGGATCGGGTCCTTCATAAGCATCAAACCGTCGCGATGCTGCGCCACCCGGCCCTGGACAGTGACACGCTGGCCCTCCCGAAACTCCAGTCGCCTCGTATCGAGCTTCTGGCCTTCAAGGTAGCCAATCCCGTCTCGCAGCTGAGCAACCCGCTTGCCCACCTCAACGACGCGCCCGACGAGCTCGTGCCCCAGCACCGCCGGCGTGCGCACACGCCGGTGCCCCTTCCGGAAGATGCGCCGGTCCGTGCCGCAGCGGCCGCAGACGTCGATGCGCAGCATGATATCCGTGGAGCCGCATTCGAGATCCCAGCACTCAAGCCGCACGTCGCCCGGCGAGTGATATACATAGCAGCGGGATTGAAATCGGCTCATCTCCGCCCCGTACGGTGCTTCCGTCACCTACTGCTGCTAAGCGACTCGTCTATGCCCCTGAATTGTACCCGGCCAGCGGCGCAGGTCAACCGGCACAACGACAGAGACGACCCGTCCTATCCCGGCCATGAATACCTCTCGGAAGCTCAGTCTCCTCGATGCCAGCCCTGCCTGCATGGCCGGTGTCCACATCTCCCCCTGGGCGGGCCGGCGGGGCGGGCTGTGCCTCGGGCGGGGACCCAGAGGACTTCTTGCCAGCCACGCCCGCAGCCAGTATCATCGCGGGCGGTTCCCCGTGATGAGCGGGACCTATTGTCCAAGAGGGCGAATCGGCAATGTCGGCGAAGATCAAGCCACGCAAGGTTGCGATGTGGGATTTCTTCAACGCGCACCCGGATGCGGCTGGACCCGTGCGCCCGGGAACCCTTGAGGAGCTTCATCCTGGCCATCGTGCATCGGTTGAGTTGTTCGTCGAGGCCCTCAAAGGGAGGCATAGAGTCCTAGACATTGGATGCGGCACAGGTCAGCCTGCGCTATACGTGGCTCCACACGTGCAGGAGCTTGTGGCTGTTGACGCCGCACCGAACATGGTCGCACTTGCCCGCGAGAACGCGTCAAGGCTCGGGTTCCGGAACGCCACGTTCCTGGTAGGAGGCGCTGAAGGTCTACCTTTTGGCGACCGGGAGTTTGACGGCGTGTCACTGCTCGGTCTGTTGGAAAGCATGGACTGGCAGGGCGTGCACGGAATGATGAAGGAAATACGGCGGGTGCTGGAGCCCGGGGGTAGCGTTGCCATCCTTGAGCAGGACTGGCAGCATGTGTTGCAGGCCAAGCCGCTTCTGTCCAGGGAGGTCCGCCGAGACGGCCAGCGGCTGATCCTCCGGGTCACCAAGCGGAGTGCGTCCCCGCTGCTGGAACGAAACACACTCTATTCGGTCAATTCCGGCAGTCCATCCGGCGAGGCGCTTACAAGGGAGCTAGGACGGCAGACTCGGATTGAGACCTCCATAGGGCCGGATGATCTGGATCCGGAGGATGTAGTGGATGCATGGTATCACGAAGGCGCACAGTTCGACAGACAGAGCCTGACGGAACTGGTCAGTTCCTACGGCTTCCGGGAGATCGATATCGTGCTCCTTCCCACCTGGCAGGAACTGTTCCTCACTGCTTTGGCGTAGTGCTCGCCGTTGCCGACCTAGCCATCGAGTGCCCCCGCCCGCGCGGGCCGGCGGGGCGGAGGGTTTTGCATGGGAGCGTATCCCTGCACGCCCGACGCACCCATGTCTCCGCTGCCAAGAGTCAGGGTCAGGGACTGAGGCCCACGAACAGCCGCGCGTCCAGATCAGTCAATGGATCTGCTGCGCCGGTGGATGCCGCGCGGGCGAGCACGGCTCCCGGGCGCGACGAGCGGATCGCCCTAACCAGCACGTTGTAGCCTTTCGGCGCCTTGGCAGCCGCCGACTGAGCGCCCCAGTCCGCATACATCAGAGCCGTTTCGCCCAGTCCCCTGCGAGCGCCGACCGTGCGGGCGAACTGCTCAGAAGGCGTCGTGCCCTCAATGAAGCCATGCCGGATGAAGACGAGTTGGTGCCTGATGTCCGCCACCACGCAGCCCATCAGGCAGTTCCGCAGTTGCAGAGGAGTGCCGCGCGCGCCGCTCTTGACGGCAAGGAGCTGCGGGCCGATCTCGGGCGAATCGTAGTCCGTGCGCGACACTAGCTCGTCGTCCATCTCATCCATGCAAGCCCGGCAATCATCCATATCCATGGATTTCGGCTCGGTGACCGGGGGGATGGACCCGCCCTTGAGGGGAGCCATCGAGGCCCCCGAGCGCTTGGCCGCATCGAACCCGAGGCGCACGAGCTGCTCCAGGACCTTCAAGGTTTCCGCGGCACCCCTGCACGTGTACACCTCCTCCATAGCCTGGACAATGGTGCCGCGCGTGACGAAACCTTCTGGTGCCCGCACATCAGCGCCCGCAATGGACACGATCTCGCGAAGTCCTTCCTTCGTTCGGCCGAGCTCTGCCAGACCCCAGATCGGATCACCGCCCGGGACAAGACTTCCGATAAGGGTCCTATCGCGCTGGAGATGGCCAGCAATGGACAGTTTCTCTTCTGCTTCTCGCTGCCCTGCCGCAGTGATCGGTAGGAACACGGCAGCCGCATCGCCGTCGAAGTCGGCGTTCATAAGCCGGCATGCCAGCGGGTGCAGGCGGAACGCACGCTCCGGGACTCTGACCGGCCGAAACGCCAGGAGTGCTGTGGTCTCCATCGTGGGCGCACGGTTCAGGATCACCCATGACCGCGCCATGATGTCGTCCAGCCTTGCAGCTGCTCGCTTGGTGTGTCGGTCGACGCTCTGCTTGTCGCCGAGCTCACGGCCCAGGAGGGGCCCGAAGATCATCCATGCGAGTGCGTCCGGGACACCAAGCTGATCTGCGCCCAGGTTTGCGGCTGGCGCAATGATGGTCCTGCCGCTGAACAACACCTGGCCTCCCGGCCGCAAGTGCTCGGGACGCAGAAGGGCACTGAAGCATCGTCCGACCGCCCGCTCCAGGTTCCGCCGCGAACTCGTGACCAAGCTCTCAGGGGCACGTCCCTCAAGCACGCGCTGGAGCTGGGCGTTGGCATCTGCCAGAGCCTGGAACTCGTGCATGTCCGGCATCACGCCGACGCACTTCAGTTCCAGCTCCCGGAGCCACGGGTGTGACACTGGAGACGCAAGCTCCAGAGCCTCTCCATCGGGCTCAGCAAGGCTAAAGCGAAGTTCTCCCCGTTCCAGCTTTGCACGGACCCCTCCGGCTGAGAGCCGGCGTTGAAGCTCCAGCAAGGCCGGCGAGGGGGGCCCCGACTGCTGAACCTCACCTGCAGCGAGCTGCGCTGGCAACTGATCAGCTGCCTTGCGCACCACCGCACGGGTGTTGAATGTCTCGGCGATGGTCTCGAAAGCTCCGACGTCACGCAGCGCGTAGTACTCCATGTGGCCTTGTCTCATCCCCTTGTGCGCCGAGGAGCCATACAGCTTGCTGCGCGTCAGGTGGTGCAGCAACCCCCAGTAGACCCACCCCACTGTGCTGGGCCGCTCGAGCTCAGGTCCGTCCCGGCCCATGCGAAGCGTCACCATGCCGTTCTCCGGCAGACCGGCTCTGGCAAGCCGCTCGTGGATTTCTGCATCCGTGGGGCCGCTGAAAGGCGCGGAAACGACTGTGCGTCCTTCCACGCGTGCGATGCGCCCGAGAATGGCTTCACGGAGCTGCCCCAGGTTCATCCGTGCATGAAGGGCAATGAAACTGCAGACGATCTCGACGGGTGTGCCATCAGGAAGATGCGGCATCTCATCGTCCGGGAGGATCCTGCTGATTACTCCCTTTGCGCCGTGGCGGTTTGATACCTTATCGCCCGGCTCGACGAGCCCTTCGAAGCTGAATCGGCGGGCGCAGGACTCGCTGATGACGACCGCATCCTCAAACGTATCCTCCCCCCACGAGACGTAGGCCGTAAGGAGATTCGCTCCGCACCAGAAGTCGGGCTCGTCCGGCTCGTTCCCGGTCTGCACAAGTGCAGGCTCCGTGCCGTCGACTCGCACCCACTGGCGCATCATGTTGACGCCCATCACCTGCCGGTTGGGGTCATTGTGCTGGAGGAGTGGAACCATCGATGCCGTCAGTCCCAAAGCCGCCTCGGGCCGCTCGTCGGTGATGACAAGCTTACCGTCGCGTATATCCGCACCCAGGGCAACAGAGAGGACGCGTCCGATGTTGGTCCCTTCGGGGGTGCAGAAGGGACAAACGCGCCCCAACTGTCCGGGAGCTATGACCCTCTTGCGGCTGGGGATCAGGACCCGCCGAAGATGCTCGCGGCGCGCCAGCCAGTTCTGCTCGCCCAAGACGTGCACAGGACCATCGGGCAGGACCGTGGCGGTAGTCCAGAGCGCCCTGGAAGGGTCAAGGAACTCCGTCACCCATTCGTCCAAGGGCAGCCAGGCCTTCAGCATCGCCTCGTCCCACTGCAGGTGCGGCGGCGCCTCGGCCAGCCGGGGCTCGATGAACCCATGCAGTTGCTCCCCGACGCACCGGATCTCCGCCTTGTCTAGTTCCTCGCATGAAGCGATTGGCAGCACGACGAGCCGCCGGCCATCCAGTTCGAAGATCCCCTCGTCGTCCGGCTGTGCTACGCCCTTGACGGTAAGGGTCGAGCCGCCTTTCTCCTGTGCAAGCGTCACCGCAACTTGGCAGGCGTAGGGGCCTGATGGCGTAACCTCGAAGGCCTCCAGCGGCAGGCGAGAGGCAATCAGCCGAGGTAGCTGCTCATTCAGGAATGCATCGTACGATCGCTTGTGCCAGGACGCGACACAGTGCGTTGCCCTCATGGCTCTTCCCCTTCTTTCAGGCGTCTCAGTCTTTCCGCAAGTGTCTTGCGGCCGTAGTAGAGGCGCGATTTTGCCGTCCCGTGTGGGATGCCGAGCTCATCGGCTATCTGTTGGACATCCATCTCGGCCTCGTAGGCCAACCTGAGCACCTCTCGCTTGTCATCTGGCAGCGCGTCGAACTCGGCCCGGTACTGTTCGTACTGTTCGTCCTTCAGCATGACTTCGTCCGGCCTGAGTGAGGCCCTATCCACCATCCAGCCGGGCAGAAGTGGCTCGTAATCCTCGTCACTGCGCCCATAGCCCGAACCAGCGGGGCCCTGCAGCGAGACACAGCGCCGGCGCTGCATGGACCGCAGGTGATTCAGTGCCAGGTTGGTCGCGACCCGCAGGAGCCAACGGATGAGCTTGCCTCGTCCGCGCCATTGCTTGCCCCGCGTCCAGAGCCTCAGGAGTACCTCTTGGAGGAGATCCTCAGCTGCGTATTCGTCCCTGACCAGCTGTAGCAAACGCCGGTGCAGCGTCGGCTGCCAACGTCGCACCAGCTCGTCGAATGACCCAGCGTCGCCAGCGAGCATGCGTTCCATCAGCTGACAGTCGGACGAGCTCGAATCAGCCATCACTCTTAAGGACACCGCAACCTGCCTGGAAGTTCAAAGCCGCGAAGAAAAAGCACCGTTCTGTTCGGTGCGGCCAAACAGTCGCCCGGCAAGAGGCCCCTGTTGGCCCAGCAGGGCGCGGGAGCAACTACTACCGGGCAGGGCCTCATGCCTACCCTAATGCGCGGCCGCCCCAGGACCGTCTGCTCCGATGCTATGCCTCTCCTCAACCGCCGTCAAGCTGTTGAGCGCGTGTTGTGTTCGTGGGCGTGGGTGCCTGGCCTGCCCCCGCCCCACGGCCGGTGATATGCCCCCCGCCGGGGCTGGCGGGGCGGGCGGTGGGACAACTACCTTGCATGTGTGGCTGTCTGCCAGTAACGTGTGCTGCGTTACGCATCATCCAGCTGCCGGGGAGAGATGGCGATGGCCAAGCGCAAGCAGAAGAGCGGGGCGTGGTCGAAGGACGAGGTGAAGCTGCTGAAGAAGCTGTTCCGCAGCACCAGCACGGCCGAGGTCGCGAAGAAGCTGAACCGGAAAGCGGCCAGCGTGCAGAGCAAGGCTACCGCCCTGGGCTTGAAGAAGACGAAGAAGTATCTGAAGTCGATCGGCAGGGCCAAGTAGGTCGAGCCGTAAGCACACTGGAGCGCCCGTGGTGGCGGGTAGCAGCTGCCGAGAAGGTATACGGGAAGCTGCGTCACAGGCGATGCACGCAGGGGGAGGATGACCGATGACGCAGGAACCGGCCGCAGTCGTGCAGGAACGGGGTAAGAGCTGTGTCGGCAAGGTTGTGGCCCTCGCTGGCGCTTTGGGGTCAGTTCTGTTCCTGCTCAACCTGACCATCGGCCTCGTTGAGATCCCCGACAACCTGCCCTTCATCGGGAATGCCGATGAGGTGATCGTCGCGGGCGTTCTCTTCTCCTGTCTCAGTTACCTCGGACTCAATGTCCTGCCCTTCACCGCCAGGAGGCGTGGGCAGGTCACAGAGGCCACCACGGCAGTCGAGGGCGAGTCGGAGGAGTGAAGGTTCTCAGGCTCTGCATGGGATCTGTCGCCCATGTAGACGTTCATGGTGAGGTCGAGCGAAGAATGGCGCATTGCCGCCTGGGCTGTGCGCGGCGGGACACCGTTCTTGCTGAGGTGGGTGCCGAAGGTGCGGCGCACGGCGTGGAAGTAGACCGTCCGGCCGCACTTGTCCCTGTTCGGGACCCCCCCCGCCGCCAGGTCCAGGTTGAAGCTCTTGATCAGGTTGCGGGGCACGGAGGAGAGCGGCTCGTGCACAGGCAGATTCAGCGGCAGGGGTACGTCCTTGTGCTCGGCCGCGCCCCGTAGGGCCTCGAGTTCTTCGTTAAGCCACCTGCTCAGGTCGTCAGCCAGGTCTTGCCGAAGCGGAATCAGCGCGCTGTGGCCCGCCTTGGCGTCCCTGGCCAGGAGCTCAGCATGCGGCGCCGGGGGCAGACCAGTTCGACCATCATCCGGGCCGGCCTCACGCCGCCTAGCGCCGGCGTCTACGCCGCGTAGCCCACAGTCTGAGCGTAGAGGACCCGCTGCTCAGGCCGGAGGTGAAGCGCGTTGGTGAGGCCCGGCTTGTCGCAGTTGTGGAACCATGCCGCCAGGCCCTGGGAGGCGGCGAAGAGGTAGACGTTCCCAGCGATGAGCCCCGTAGCGACATTGTAGTAAGACTTCTGGACTTCCGGGTCCTCGAGCCCCGGCTCCTGAAAACCGGCCTTGGCGAACCGGGCAATATCAGCGACGAAGATGATCCTGACGGGGGCCTTGACGCCACGGCCACGATTGCCGGCCAGCTGGCGCAAGTCGCCCGCGACGACGGGCGTGAGCCGATGCGCCGGTGCATCGTAGAGGTAGACGCCCTCAGGCAGCGCCACGTAGAGGTCGATCTCCTGCGAATTGCTGGCCGAGGCGGCCGTGCGGCCGAGTTGCCCGAACGGCCCCCGCCCCCGGTTCACGCCGAAGGCGGCCCACAGCAGGTTGGACAGAACTTGCACAGGGAGGCGGTCCTCCTTGATGCTGCGGATCGTGCGCCGTGCCTTGAGCGCAGCCAAGACGGACGTGCCACCCTCGGTCTCGGGCTCGGGCAGCACGATGGGCTGGAGATCACCGGCGGCCATGGCTAGGCCTGAGGCCTGTGCAGCCAGGAGCGTCGCCGGCACGGCCTCTAGGAACTTGCGGCGGTTCATCAGGGCCTCCTTCGGTTACTCGACCGCTTCCAGTTTCACGACCGCCACATCCTTCATTTCGCCGCTCTGGTGGACGGCGGTCAGTACATGCGGCGGATGGCAGGCGACAAGCACGACACGCACGTCTTACTTACGCCACGGCCTGACGGATGTCAAGTCCTCGTGGTCCCTGCAAGTTCTTCCTCTTGAGTGAGTACGGTTGCAGGAGAAAGCCTTTGACGCACACCAGCATACACGCCCGGCTGCGGCGCGTCGGGAGACGTGCTCGCCACGGCGAGCAGGGGAGTACAGACGGGTTGACATCGGCGGTCGCGGGTGTCAATCTGAAGGCACGGCTAAGAGAGATGGAATGCAGCCGACCGCAAGCCGGCCGGCCAGGCTCCCGCCTGATGGGTAGCCGTTTGCCGGGAAGTCTCCGGCGGCTGATTCCAGGCGTTGAGGAAGTGAAACCATGGCTTAAGGAATCCTGAGAGAAAGGAACAGCATGAAGAGTCTCAAGGAAGGCGGCCATCGGCTGTTCGAGCGCGACACCGAGACCGCGCGTGTCGTCTCCGAGATGCTGGTGGACCTGGAGAAGAACGGGCTGAGCGCGGTTAGGAAGTACAGCCAGAAGTTCGACGAATGGGATCCCCCCAGCTTCGAATTGAGCGAGAAGCAGATCCAGGAGGCCATCGCCCGGACGGACTCGCAGGTAGTTCGTGATACAGACTTCTGCCAGGCCAACGTCCGCGAATTCGCCCAGGCGCAACTGAAGACCTTGCTGCGCCTGGAGGTCGAGGCGCGGCCGGGTGTGTTCCTGGGGCACAAGCACATCCCCGTTGCGCGCGTCGGCAGCTATATCCCAGGCGGGCGCTACCCAATGTTCGGCTCCGCTCAGATGAGCATCATTCCGGCCAAAGTGGCCGGCGTGAGCCAGGTCTACGCCTTCACCCCGCCAGTTAAGGGACAGGGCTACTATCCTGCCACGGTCAACGCCATGAAGAAAGCCGGCGCCGACCGCATCTTCGTTCTCGGCGGCGTGCCGGCCCTCGCGATGATGGCTTTGGGGATGGGCATTGTCGAGCCGGTGGATGTGCTCTGCGGGGCGGGCAACAAGTACGTGGCTGAGGCCAAGCGCCAGCTTTTCGGACGCTGCGGGATCGACCTGCTGGCCGGACCGACGGAGATCATGGTCATTGCCGACGGCTCGGCGGATCCGGCCCTGGTGGCCTGTGATCTCCTCGGCCAGGCCGAACATGATCCAAACAGCGGGGTGGCGCTCGTTTGCTTCAGCGACGCCTTCGCTCGCGCCTGCCAGGCGGAGGTCGAGAAGCAACTGAAAGCGCTCCCCACGCGCGACGTGGCGGCGCTTTCCTGGGAGGCGAACGGGCGCATTATCGTCGCCGAGAGCCCGGACGAGGCGGTTGCGATCAGCGACGACTACGCCCCCGAGCATCTCGAGCTGCACGTCAGGGACTGGCCCTACTTCTTTGACCGGCTGCGCAACTACGGGTCGCTGTTCATCGGCGAGGAGACGACCGTGGCCTACGGAGACAAGAGCATCGGCACCAACCACATTCTGCCTACGAGTCGATCGGCGCGCTATACCGGGGGCCTGTGGGTCGGCAAGTTCCTCAAGACCGTGACCTACCAACGCATGACCCCCTCTGCAAGCCGGCTGATCGGCGAAGTCACCGAGCGCCAGTGCCGGGCCGAGGGGATGCTTGCTCACGCCCTGACTGCCCGCGTCCGGGCGGAACGGTACAAGGAGGCATGACCATGGCGCAGGGAATGTTCCGGCTCGACGGCAAGACGGCGTTGGTTACCGGGGCGGCAACGGGCTTGGGCGCGGGCATCGCTGCGGCGCTCGCGCGGCAAGGTGCCGACGTGGCAATCTCCGACCTCCCCGGCCAGAGCCTGGAGGAGACGGCAGAGGGGATTCGGACTTGCGGCCGCAAGGTTTTCGCCTTGGATTTGGACGTGCGCGACGTGCAGCAATCGCGGAAGAGCATCTCCGCGGTGAATGCCGCGCTCGGGCGCGTGGACATACTTCTCGACAATGCCGGCATCAACCGCCCTACAGCAGGGCTTGAGGTCACCGAGGAGAACTGGGACGACCACTTCCGCACGAACGTCAAAGGAGGATTCTTCCTCGCGCAGCAGGTGGCCCCGCAGATGATCCAGCGCCGCTGGGGGCGGATCATCTTCGTCTCCAGCCAGTCCGGCCTCATCGGCATTCCCGGACAGCCGGTGTACTGCTCGACCAAAGGGGCGGTGATCCAGCTCGTGCGGGCGCTCGGGGTGGAGTGGGCGAAGCACGGCATCACCGTCAACTCCGTCGCGCCGACGTTTGTCGAAACGAATCTCACGCGCGAACGGCTGCGGAATCCGGAGTTTCTGAGATTCGTCCTCGGGAGAATCCCTTGCGGTAGGCTGGCGGAGGTCGAGCATGTCGCCGCCGCGGCAGTCTTCCTCGCCAGCGAGGAGGCCGCGATGGTTAATTGCCACACGCTCTGCGTGGACGGCGGTTGGACCGCTTGGTGAGTAACACTCAGGGGGGCTCCCGTGCGGACGTGCGTACATGCTGATAGCACGCTCGGCAACGGCAAGCCGTACTATGCGGATCCATGGCGGCGCCAACCTACTTCCTCTTTGCAGGGCTCGCCTGAACGATGGCCGGAAGGGCACCGGCAAGACGCGTGACGGCAGCTAGCCAGGAGTGCGCTTCTCGACGGGGTGCTTGCTTGGGAGCTTCGCGCCCGGCGCCGGCCCGGTTCACGCTGGTGCTTTTCAACCACCGATACGAGCTGGTCCACGAAGGAGTCGACCTGCAAGCGGCGCCCGAGCTGGAAAGCACCACCTACGCGATCGGCGGCACCACGGCCCTGCTGGACGCCGTGGGGATGACCATCGACAGCGTCCGCAACCGGATCGCCGGGCTGCCGGAAGCCGAGAGACCTGCGGGGGTCATCGTGGCGATCCTGACCGACGGCCTCGAGAACTCCAGCAGGGAGTACACTCGCCAGGAAGTCTTCGACAGGATCAGGCAGCAGCAGGCCGAGGGCTGGGAGTTCGTGTTCCTGGCCGCCAACCAGGATGCGGTGCAGGAAGGCGGCACGATTGGGATCCCGACACAGGATGCCCGCGCCTACGCCCACAGCGGCGAGGGCGTGCGCGAGGCGTGGAGCGGGATCAGCAGGCGCACGAGCAGGAGCAGACAGCGGGCAAGGAAGCGACGTAAGCCTGGCTCCGGCTCGAACGACCGGTCGCCAATCGGGTTCAAGGGGAAGAATTGAGTCTCGGGTGGGCAAGAAGCCCGGAAGGGCCGAAACTAAGACAGTGCGGGAGGCCGTGCGACTCCCGCCGCTGCCCCGGTGCAGCATGCTCCTTCACGGCGACACGCCCCAGACGCTATTCGGTTGCCGCAACGCCCTCAATCACGAGCATCTTCAAGGTTCTATGAGCTGGCGCGAGCTCCAGGCCGACCTGTTCGCGGACGGCTTCTTGAAGGGACTCGGAATCGGCTCGACTGGCTTTGAACTCGTAGTCGTACCGTCCATCCAAGCCGGTCTCATTGAGAACGGGGCGTTTGAGCTCGCCCTCCAACGTCCCGGTGAGGCCCACGATGCCCATGTTGCGGAAGCGTCCGCCCTTTACACTGGCCTGATTCGTGGACACCGGCTCACGAAGTGCTTCCGGCTGTCCGTGAGGCGCCGTCAGTACGTAGACTTCAACGTCGCGTCTTTCCTCGCGCCCCACGATGCCGAACTCGCTTCGAAGCCTCTTGCGCAATGCGCGCCTCAACTCGTCAAAGAGCCGGCTTTCTCCCCCTTCAGGCATTTGCAGGAACACATCGTAGAGGCCCTCAGGCAGGGCCGCATTGACCACGATCCGTGAGGGACTGAAGCCATAGGCCGTCTGGATAAGGTTCAGTACGTCCATTCGCTTGCCGGAGTAACGCCCTCCCTTGACGAAGACGCCCTGTGCCAACGATGCGGAGGGAGATAGCTGGAGCACTCCCGCCGGCAGCTGATCGTGTTCAGCAGGGGCAGCTGGGACCTGAAGGGAGGCCAGTACGTCGGCGACATTCAGCTGTTGCTCGCGACGAGCGTACCCCTCCGGCGGCGTCAGGCTGAGCAGCTTTCCTGCCACGGGCACATCGAAGGCGAAGTCGCTCATCGTCACCTTCGTTTCGCCCATGCTGAACTCGGCGCGCACCAGCTTCTCAGTGCCCGGGTCAGCCCAGATCGTAGCCGCCACCCCCTCGCGCAAGATGCGGAAGGCCATTGCCGGCCGGCCGTCGACCGTCTGCTTGCCCAAGAGCTCGACCTCCGCGAATCTCTCTGGTAGGTCCCTGATCCGCTCGATGAAATTGTCGACGGGCGGCATGCCCTGGAGGCGAAACACGGTGAACGTCTGCGTGTGTGGGTCGGAGACGAGCATCTGTTTCTCCTGGAAGTCCACCACAGCTGTAACGCCCTTGCCCTCGCAGCCCATGCGTGCCGGGGCCATGAACGTGCACCGTACGGTCTCGCGCGGCTCGCCGGCAGCCTCTACGGTTACGCTGAATTCCGCCGTCTGCGCAGCACGCACTTGCTGCACGGCCGCCGCGTAGACAGTGGCTGGACCTCCATCCCGCTGCCCGATCCAGAGCGCCATTCCCACAAGGAAGGCCGCCAGCACCGTCCCCACCGGGACTGCCCGCCACAGACGCCAGCGCTGGGTAGTTGCCTTGGGGGCAACGTGCCTCCTGGCGCTGTGCTGCATTCGCTCTCTGAACGCTGCAAGACGCCGCCGCAGTCGGCGTTCGAGTGGAGCGGGCATGTCTGCCTGCAGCGTCTCTTGGAGAAGGGAGCGAACTTCAGAATCGGTCCCTGGCTCGTTGTCCATCACCTTCCTCCTTTCGCTTCGCCACTCAGTATATGGGCGAGCAGCCCGCGCAGTCGTGCGCGCGCCCGGGCGACGTGCTTTCGGGACGTTGCCTGGCGGCAACCCAGCGCGTGAGCGATGCTCTCATAGGACTGATCTTGCGCATCTCGCATCAGAACCGCGACGGCTTGTTTGCGCGACAGCTGAGAGATTGCCTCGCGGACCTGAGCCTGCCGTTCGGACCTGGCGAGCCGTTCTTGTGCGGAAAGGGACGGATCTTCTGGATCATCCGGTGCGAGACTAACTTCCCTCCGGCGGCGCCTGCGCCGGAGCTTGTCGTAGGCGGCATTCGCGCACATTCTCAGGACCAGTGCGTGTGGGTTCGGATGGCTTCGGACTCGCGCCAAGCGTTGCCAGACAGCAGCCAGAGCATCCTGCAATGCCTCGTCTGCGTCATCTGGGTCACCAAGTATCCGCCACATGGAATGGATCATTCGTCCTTCGATAGGCCCGATAAGGTGCTCGTATTCGTCTTGTGGCACTGCTGGCTCCTGGAGCGCTTCGGCGTTCCTGTCTCTGGCATCACCGGTGCATGCCTCTGCCAGTATAGACGCTCGAGCCGCTCGGCTTGTGTACATGGGCCGCGGCCGCACGGTGGACGAGTGGAAGCTGCCCGGCCACAAGCCGGCCAACCACTGGTTTGACTGCGTCGTTGGCTGCGCAGCCGCCACGTCTATGCAGGGCATCGAGCGCATCGGTGCTGCCGTCCAGCCGCGAGGGGAGGCGAAGCCTCTGAAGCTGTCGGAGTTGCGGGCGAGACGGCGGGAAGCCGCCTCGACAACAGCAGGCCGTGGCGTATAGTCTGGGCGCACGAGGGACAGGGAGAGGGCGGGTGAGAACCTGGGCAAGGGTAGCGGTGTTCGTGGTGTCGGGTGTAGTGCTTCTGGGGACGGGGTTCCTGGGCGCTCAAGGTGAGGAGACCACAAAGATGAACGAAGCGGAGCGGGGACGCGGTGGCGGGCCGGTGATGCTGGAAGGGCTGTTGGAGGGTATTGGGGTGGCAGGTCTTCTTGTCGTCCTGGGAAGCGCCTGGCTCCTTCTGACAAGGGGCAGTGCGCCGTCTGCTGAACGGCGGGCATCGGCTGCCATCGAGCTGGCCGAGGAACTGCCTGTCAATCACGCCCCTGCCGGCAATCAGAGCCCTCCGAGTGCGGTTGTCGCCGCGATACTGCCGCGGTCACAGCACATTGATCTCGTCGTCCTGGGGGGCAGGTCGTGACCCATGGAGAAACGGAAGTGTCTCGGTCCGATACGGCCGCACTGGCTGTCCCCATTGACTATGCACGATCCGTTCAGGTCCGGCGGGGGCAGTATTGTCAGAGGACGTTGATCTCATCGTCCTGGGGGGCCAGGTGGGGGTAGATCATGGTGATGCTTGTCCCTCGGCTCGGACATTTGGGCGGCAACTCAGGATGGAGCAGGTGCCTTTGTCAGTGCACGTGTCCTTGTGCTCTGATAGCAGCCGTGATAGCAAAACCAGCGAACTGATAGCAACCAGCGAAGACGGGCGCCGCTGAGGATGCCAAGAATACCCTTCTCAGACGTTAGCGCAGCGGACTCATAATCCGTTGGTTGGAGGTTCGAATCCCCCTGGGCCCACCACCTAAATCATCCAGCACCATTCACTTGCAGTGTTCGACCGCCTCCTCCTGCGTGAGCAGGTCCGGAAGACCTCGGCCGTTGCCCGGCAAGCCTTCCTCCTCCTGGGTCACTGGCTGGCCCTTGCTCACTGCCCACCCCCGACCGATTCACGAGTGAGCGGGCCCACCGCGCTGCCAGGCCGCCTTCCAATCGTCCCAGGGGCAGTTCGGATAGCATTGGCGGAGGCAGTCGATTGCCGCCGGGGCTGCCTCCCTGAAGATCGGAGTGAACTCGATGAAGAAGAAACGCAGGTCTTCGCATGTCATGCGGTAGCGATTCTCCAGCAGAGCCAGTGGGGTGCGGTTCTCGAAGAACTGCTCCTGCAGGTCCTCGCGTCCGGTGGACTCTTCTTCAAGCCGCTTCACGTCCAGGCGCATCCCGAGTGCCGGGTTACTCAGCAGGCTCGGATATGGCCTCGGCGGGCCCAGGCGCTCAAACAGCAGATACTGTGCGTAGAAGTCCTCATGTCGAGGGTTTATGGCTACGCACATGTCGCTCGCCCTTGCAACCAGAGAGGAATAGTCGAAGAGCCGTTTCATCAGGAGAAGGAGCATGGGCACGGCACGCTGAACATGGTGGCGCCGGTCGGCCAACATGGTGACTTCGGTCAATCGCCGACCGCCGTCCCGCAGTGCCCGAAGCTCCTCGTGGTAGATCTCGTCCATCGGCAACCCGACCGGGGTGTCCTCTACGAGGGTCGCTGAAGCTATGACCGTCCCCCGGAGTATGGCCACGAAAGTGACAGTAGTAGGGAAAGCATTGAACACCGAGAGCCGCATCTCGGACAGGTTCTCCTCAATGTACCGACGTTGCCGGAAGCTCCAGTAGACGCGCCGACAGGCGTCCCTCAGCTCGTCCCGGGACAGCACCGGGCGTACCGATAGGCATTCCAGGGACAGAAGGTCAGCGTAGGAGACCTCCTCGCCTTCCCCCATCGTTCATGACCCCTTCCCGGTTTGTGTGCCAGTTGTTATGAGAGAATCGGATGGGGTTGTCGCGCTGGCTGATCCGGAGGGAGGGGCGGAGCCCCGACCGGAGGAGCAGCCAGCGACGCGGCGAACGCCTCAGGCGTCCGCCAGTTCAATCCGCTGTGCGGCCGGCGGCGGTTGCACTCCTCCCGCCACTCGTCCAGCACGTATTGCGCTTCCGGCAGGCTCAGGAACAGCTCCCGGTTCAACAGCTCGTCCCGCAACCTGCCGTTGAAGCTCTCCACGTACCCGTTCTCCCAAGGGCTCCCTCTCTCGATATAGAGTGTACCCACCGGCGCCCGGTCCAGCCAGCGTCGATCCTCCGCATTCTCTGGTGTCACGGGCCACTTGTCGTCACTTCAAGACCAGCCCGTTCCTGGATGGTAGCCGGTGAATCCCATGGCCGTTGGACCTTCTCCGTCCCCTGTTTGCAGGCCTGGTCTTGAGCCTGTAGCTCCACGGTAGGTGACGCACACCGGCCTCCTGGCATTCAACGAAGAGCACTTCGAACAACCTGTTCTCGCCCCACTGTTCGCAGGTTCAAGGCCGATCACTGAGGCGCTATTGCAGAACCCGCTCCGTCGGCCCGAGGTCGAGCGAGAACGCCGAGGGCAAGGAGGCCGAAGCAGGCGATTCAAAGGCCAGAATCGCCGATGCAGGCCGACACAGCCCTTCGGTG
>Ga0114922_10001275_pt1 | contig 24045 bp, 17 predicted proteins | sample AartaG_FD_100975 | JGI IMG/M metagenome (GOLD analysis project Ga0114922, IMG submission 100975) | Deep subsurface microbial communities from Aarhus Bay to uncover new lineages of life (NeLLi) - Aarhus_00045 metaG | ecosystem: Environmental > Aquatic > Marine > Oceanic > Sediment | place... | reverse complement strand
GTCAGTTTTATTGTCTGTCCCATGACAACCTCCCGGCGGTTCCACCGCCTTCGTTCTTATTATTAACAAGGTCGTCAAAATGGGACTTCTTATATGAATTATTTTGCGTTCCTACTTAGAATCTTGAATCTCTGATGACCCCCGACAAGGTTCCCAGTTTATTTCGACTGGAATATCTCAAGTTTTTGTTCGATGTACATAAATCCTGCTGGTGATTAGCGTTCAAAAGGTGACCAGGAAAAGCACCCAAATGGGAGCCACCTGGGTTATAAATAATAACGGTTGTATACTCAGGGGTGACCTAAAACAGGCCATGGACCTGCACAAACAACAGGAGTTGATCTGCCACGAGTTGGGCAACCGCGCTGGGCTCGCGGCAAGCTTGGGCAACCAGGCGTCGATTCTCGATGACTGGGGCCGGTTGGAGGAGGCCAACCGAAGATCATTTCAACAATATCATCTGTAATATCTCAAGTTTTGTTTCGATGTAAATAAATCCTGCAAAGTCCTCGCCAGGTGAGATAAAAGCCCCAGCTTGAGCAATTACAATAATCTAAAAGGGGAATAACAAGTTAAGCCCAGATAATACTTGCACATAGATTAAGATGCAATATAATTTTACGATAGCAGAAGGGCTTTGTTGTCACTACACATCATGTCAACCACAGCGAAAGCATTCTTCTGAGAACAGTGAAAAAAGTGTTAGTACAGATCTCCAGATAAACATGGTCTACATAAGGGACGATTCGGAGATGCAGGATTATAGTTTTGTCAGAGATTTTAAGAATAAGTTGCTTGAGTTAGGTAAAGCTCGACTACGAGAACTACTAAGTCTGAGATTTGCCGATGCGGAGAAGGTCATTGCCCTTTGTGTACGGCAGCTCAAGTATGGTGAACTGTCATGTGAAAGTCTCAGCAAGAAACTGCAAAACATTCCAGACGATACCAAAGCTCAGGAAAAGTTACTTCACGAGATGGCGCTAAGGATTTCGGACCGTGTTGTAACTGCCGGATATGTTCAGGATTGTGAACGGATCGCTCAATACTTGTGTAACGTAGAAGAACAGCAAGAAATTCGCAACTATTACTGGCAGCAATACTCGGGACATACTGAGAAGGTGGCAAGAGCAGTTATGATTCGCCGTCATGGTGTGCAGGAAGCAGAGACAAGGCTGCCAGGAGTCCAGAACACTGTGGAAGAACAAGTGTTCGAGCAAAAATCGTTTAAAAAACTTGCAGGTCAGTATGAGCCTCAAAAGGGTATGACTTTTGATAAGTTTATTAAACGAGCAATACTCTGGCGAATTCTTGATGTTCCGAGTGTTCCTGGAGCTGACTCATTGGAATTAGACTGTACTGTTTCATCTCAGTCGGAACTAAGTTCTGGAGACGAACAAGACGAGGTGCGGATACGGCACGCTATTGATGAATGTTTGAGCCGACTGAGACAATGTACAAACAGCCAAAATAAGGTCTTGGGGATTGAGCAATGCGCAGCGTTTGAACTACGGTATAAGGTCTACTTAGATCCTACTGATATGAGTTCTGAAACGCTGGATCTTGTGAAGAGTAGATCTGGTCGAACATCAGAAGAACTCCGGCAAGAATATCATGGTGCGCAACAAAGACTCAAAGAACGCGAGACGAAATTGCAGGAGGTCGAGCATAACTGGAAAAAGACTCGGGCGAACGTGCTATCCTGTGAATTAGAACTGGATATATTAAGCTATTCCACCGATCAGATTGACCGTCTGCGGGACGAGGCCCTCCAACGTACTCTCGAAAACATGCGAGAAGAGGTCAAGGTCTCTAGAAAAAGCAATCTGTCCGACGAGCGTTTGAAGGAATTAGACTACATGATCAGTTACCATAGATATAATACGGCCCTAAAAAGCCTGGAGCAAGCAAGAAGGGATTATGAAAGCGAGTTGAAGCGTTCTGAGAAGGAAATCGGTAAGCTGATAGATCTCTCCCAAGCTACAGTTTCCCGCCGTCTGACATCAGCTAAGGAATTCCTGCAAAAATGTCTCAGGACGGGGGGGAATACAGGTAATATAGGTTGAATAGCTTCTCGATTTTTCTTCGTATTAGTAAATAGTCAACCTTGGCGTGAAGGCAGACGCTTTGGAGTAGTTACAAAATGGATACAGACAAGAATAACCGAAAAAACCGGTTTATCGATGAGATCGTAAAGGACATATTTTCACCAACCGAGCCGCCGGAGCTGGGAGATGAACAGTTATGGGCCTATGTCTTGGATATTCTCGATCCGTTGGAACAAGATCGGGCCATGAAAATGATAGCCAAGAGTGAGCAAGCCCAGAAAGAACTAGCCCGAATTCGAGAAGCGATTTCTGCATCGCGGAGCTCAGGGGCCGCCGCAACAGTATTGGAACTGGCGCGGACTGAGGCAAAAAGCTTACTGGCTGCTATGGGTAAAGAACTGACATCAATCGCGGCTGTGGTCGTAGCGACGAAACAAGGTCTTTTGATGGCTTATCGCAATTATAAGGAATATGGTTTCGGGCTACCTCCTGTGACTGTTATGGCTGGCAAGGAGATCGAGCCCGAAAAAGATATATCAAAACAAGATAGCTTAGGAAAGTGCTCGCCTTACTGCGAATTCAATACTCAAGAAGGTCTGAAGGTGTCAATTAACCAAGTTCCTGAGAGAGGCTTTGGCATTCACGTAGAGATAATTGAACCACCTTTTGAGGGCTGGATAAAGCTGGTTCGAATCGTAGCTGATAAAGGAGTGGCACGAGAAGAGGATACGGGCATAAAAGTCCGATTGATAGATAAAAAGGCAAGACTTGTGGATTGTCCCGCCGGCGCATTAAGAGTCATTGCCCCGGGCAATAGATCTGTTCCATTTTATCTGGTAGCCGAATCGATCTAGCGATTATGGGAGCAGGTTAAATAAATAAGGAATATAGAACATGGATACATTGATTCTCCAGTACAACGTGAGTCCTGGAAATCGAGTGCAGCTATCGTCGGCAGAGCTTCGTAAAGATGACGGTAAGAATGAGTTGTGGCCCTCTGATCCAAAGGGCTGCAGTTACGATGATCTAATCGAGTGTTCAAATAAGATAGTGAATACCCTTGGGGCGGCAGTTTCTGTTGTTGGAAGCTCAGGATCCGTAGCGGCGACAGGTTATCTCGAATCGCTCCAGGTCCAAGGCCGGCAGTTGCGAGAGGCCCTATTGCCTGATGAAGTGATCGAAAGATTAAAGGCGAGACCATCTATACACCACATCATCTTCCGCTGCGATCCATTGCTTAATGGTGTGCCTTATGGCTGCATTTTCCTCTGGAATGATTTCCTTTGTTTTAGCCACACGATCGGTAAGCAATTACTATCGCAGCACCATCCTCCAGCTCTTCATACGCAAGTAACGGACTCATATAAAGGTTTCAGTATCTTGGATCCGGATAGACAGCTTATGGTAGAAATGGGTACCGATGATTCGAAGAAGTTTCAAGACGCATGGGACACGTTCAGAGGAGGATGGGATGGTGCTCTTGCCCAGAAGATCTTCTTCCAGGAAAGAACATTCAGATCAGTAAGTAAGGAGACTGTGGAAGAGGTACTTCAGCTGAATCAGTTTGTAAACTTTGTCTGTCATCACATATACAGCGATGAGGACCCTTCATTGAGTGGTTATGTGCTCAGTGCAGATAGGGATGGTAGGCCAACGGAGGTCTTTACAGCGAAAGACCTATACAGTAGTTTATCCTCCGGGGACCAGCGACCCCGACTCATTCTCTCTGTAAGTTGTGAGTCGGGTATCACACGAGGCTGGGAAGCAGGCTGGCCGCAGGATGACCGTCTTCATGGCATTGTGGATTCTACGCTGAGACTGGGGATCCCACACTATATTGGCACACTTGTCAAAGTACCTGCAATCAATTCTGTGCCAATCTTACTGCCGTTTCATAAAGCGGTCGCATCGGGCCAAACAGTTGGGGAATCGCTGCGCCAGGCAAGACTTGCTTTTCGGAATAACAAATCGGACCCATTGGACGCTGGCACAATTTTAGGCCTTGCTTTTGTTCTGTACGGCGATCCGTCCAGGGCATACTTCTGTGCTGATGGCCATTGCACCGATGGCATTGCAATTGTCGGATGTGCCCATGTCCTTCCAGACAATTCAATCTGTAACCAGACTGTCTGCCCACAAGAAGCAGGTTTTGGTCAGAAACGGTGTGGACAGCACTGGGTACAAAAGCAGATCACTTGTTCAGCTGGGCATATGGTTGACGGTTTAGCCGATATCGAGGCTTGTTCTGTAGATGGTTGTTTGAATACTTTATGCCAGAATTGCATCGGCTCAGCCAAGACTCTTTGTTGGTTTCACAGTTGCCACAATGGTCATGAAATCGTAGATAGTGCAAGAAAAACTTGTATAGATCTGCAGGAAATCCATCCAAAAGAAAAGCGTACAGTGTGTCCATTGGATGACGGATGGATGAAAGGTCTTTGTATTCAATGTCTGTCTGCTTTAGGAGAAGCGGCTCAAGAGCAACAAGTATGCCCTCACGACGGAAGGTTTGTCACCCAGAGCAATCCGTGGTCTGGTGTATGCGTTGACCCCGGCTGCGGCAGACAGATCTGCTCCGAGTGTTGGCCATGGCATGAAGCCACAATGTACTGCCGAGATCCACAGCGCGGCAGGAATGAGAAAGACGCTGGTTGGTTAAATCACTTGAAAGAACAGGGACAAAAGGATCACCATCTGGCATCACTACCGCGACTAAGAGAGATTTCAGCTGCTGCCGAAAAATTTCAGGCAACTATTTTAACGAATGTTAAGGAGCAAAAAAAGCGGTTTAATCTGATGCCGAGGCTATCGCTGCCTATCCGGGAGATAATTGGACCACAGGGAAGAATCCTGGGAGTTGAAGATACTAGAACTGATCTTGGAGATAAGTTCTTCAGTATTCTCCAGACAGAGTGGCAATTACCCATCGATCTTGCGACTGGCAACCAGTGGCAGCCGGCCGAGGACTGGTTGATAGAACTGCGCCAGGTTAACCAGTTGAAAATCCATGTCATAAAGAGCACATGGGGAAGCCCTGTTATTTTGGGTGTGTCGACATTGGCACCGGTAGAATTCGAATCAAACCGTGGTCCGGTGATAACGCCGGGAGATGCTGGCCACATCAGAAATATTGAGAAGATGATTGAGAAGTGGTGGAAACAAGGCAATAGCCAAAAGACACCGGATATCTACCTTGTGGTTCTCTCAGAGGGTGAGTGGGTACCCGGTCTGGAGCCAATATATCGGCCTGGACTCTTGGCTGTTCTTGCTGAACCCGCAGGAGACAGTTGGGCAGTTCATACACCAGAAATGGAAGGAAGACAAGAATACGTACGCTCATTTGTAGCACTTCTTAAACCTGAAACGGCTTATATGCGCCTGAATATAATCCGCAAGTGGGTTGAAGAACATTTGAAAACCTGGGACTCTGTCTCATTGTTCAAAGTACAGGAGGAGGTCGAGAAGCAATCAGCCAAGACTGTAACCGATCACGAGGTGTTGGATGTTTTCAAAATTTTAAGTGAAACGGGCAACTATACACTATGTAAGTTAAATGATAAACCGGCGATCAGATGTGCCACACAAACAGAACGCAACAGGAGACTTTTGCAAAGACGATGGGTAGAGCTTGCTGCTGTAGCTGCAGGAATAATCGTTTCGGTAGCAATTTGGCAGCTTCGACCTTGGATTTTGCGGTCGTCATTAAATCATTGGACTTCATGGCTGATAACTACAGTAGTCTGTGTATTACTGTGCCAAATCCTCGGCCAGTTCTTCAAGAAGATTGGTAAGTACTTGAAACAAAAGTGAATAAGGATTATACTTTTTTAGTATAAAAAGTCAAAGGAAAAGAAGTCCGGGAAAGGAAAGGCTATGGCGATTGATATTAGTAATTTTGAAAACTCTGTTCAGCGCAAAAAAGGTCTTATGGACAAATTAGGCGATGCTGGGCGTTTCTTAAAGGCCTTTATTCAGAGTGGAGAACTCTCAGAGGCTGCTGTCAAAAAGACTATTAACGAACTGGAGCAGTACTCAGCTACCTGTTTCAGCCAAATAGAGGACATGGGCCAGGAGTGGCATAAGGCCTATCGCCAGATAACTGAACTTAAAGAGAAAATGGTAGATGCACCGCCGCCGGTAAAGAGTACCCTGATGGCTCAGGTAGGTGTTTTACTTCGGCGATACGATGGATTCAAGGGACGGATTGACAAGCTGAAACGCAATGGTGTCGCTGCTCAGGTCCTTATTGAGAAACTTCATGATGTGTTAATCCTGAAAAGTGGGCCGATGACAGAAGATACAATAGATGAGTGGGCAACCACTTTGGATGAGGCTATTGAAGAGCGAGCGATGACAGATAAGGCTCTGAATGAGTTGGATAGTACTGATGAAGCAGAGAAGCCTGTCGGCAAGGAAATGTCGATAGAGGAAACCGAGAGCCAAGTAGACAGGATAACGTCAGGAGAAAGTAAATCGGACGAAGAACGTACCACCGAGAAAAGACTTGAGGAATTTTAAATGCTTTTTTACAAAAGGGAATTGGCATATTTCCCTCTGTTAATGATACAAAAATAGCAACAGCCACTAATTAGGAGAATTTAAATGGGAGTCGGAGATTACTTCAGAAATCTTAGCCAGCTTTTCAAATCAGCAAAACAGCGCCAGCGTGAAAAGGACCGGCAGCGGCGACAGGCTTTTCGCCGGGCTGAAATGGCTCTGGATGATGTTAAGACTAAGATCAAGAGTCTGGAAAGGGAAGGCAGAGATGCCTGGGTTCAAGCTCGTGAGCTAATGAAAACAGGTCAAAAAGCAGCTGCCCAACGTGCGATTGTCAAGTACCGGGGAGCGCAGGTAATGACCGTCAAATTGGATCAGAAGCGTTTTGCGTTCGAACAGTCGCTGATGCATCTTGAAATGGCTAAAACTGACAATAGCTTTGCGGAGGCTTTAGAGTTAATGGCTGTTGTAACTGACATCAATCCTGAGAAGGTAGATGACGTCCTGGTTAGCGTTGATATGAAACGGTCCGAACAGGGAGAAGTTGACAAGTTGTGGCAGAAGGAATACCAGCGATTTATGGAGGGGGCTGAAGGTGCTTTGGAAGATTTTGTACCTTCTTTGGAAGAGCTGGGCAAGCAGCTTGAAGACGAAGCTGCCCAGGAAGTAGGAGGCGCCGAGGGCGAATCGGCGAAAGGAGAACTCGCGGAAAATATAGAGGAAGGCAGGGAACGCATTCGGAAACTCTTAGAAGAGGAGAACAGCAAATGAGTTATCTCGCTGACAAGCGAAAAGAACACGAAGAAGCCTGTGCTGAGGCGATTCGTCGCAAGGATTACACACGGGCGAAGTTTTATGCGGCAAAAACTGCTGAGTTTTCTCTTAAACTGGCCGAGCAGACCGATGGAAAAGTCGCCGAACGCTATATAAAAGACGCCTTTGAGTGGATTGAAATCGGTGAGCAACTCGCAGAAAGCAAAACTGAACCGAATCATCGGAAAGACAGTAAAGTCACGGATACAACCGATGAAGATCAGGTGACCGAATCTCAGACAGAATGGTTAGTAACCGAAAAACCAAAAGTTTCGTTAGATGATATTGCTGGGATGAAAGATGTAAAGCAACTGATTCGAGACATGATCCTCGATCCTCTTAGTAATCCAGAAGCTGCAAGTAAATGGGGTGTTGCTGAAGGTGGCGGCATTTTAATGTTTGGGCCGCCTGGTAATGGTAAGACAACACTTGCAAAAGCAATCGCCCACGAGTTGGACTGCCCCTTCTACCTTGCCACAGGTGCGGATATTCGCTCAAAATGGAGCGGGGATGCGGAAAAGCGGCTGCGTCAACTTATTCGTGAGGCCAAATCGCATCCAGTATCTGTACTTTTCATTGACGACTTAGATGGTCTGCTTCCTCGTCGTGGCGGTCACTCAGTAGTGGACAACCGCGTGGTTTGTCAGTTCTTGGCTGAGATCGGGGGATTTGAGCCTGCGGAAAATGTTATGCTGCTACTCGGAGCCACGAATACACCGTGGAATATAGATGAAGCTGTCTTTCGCACCGGCCGTTTCGACGAGAAGCTTTTCGTAGGACTTCCCGATACTGATGCTCGTGGCCAGATCCTTCGGCGATATCTTAAGGATGTTCCCCTATCACCGGAAACCGACTTATCAGCGGTTGCGACTGACTTAGACGGGTATACAGGTTCAGATATTGTTGGTATTGCAAGCTCTTGTAAGCGGGCGGGCTTTCGCCGTGATATATCTGGCCAGGCAGATGCTATGGTCCTTACGTCTGATATAGAGGAGGCTATGAAAAGAATTCCCAAATCAGTAACACCGCAATTGATGAAGAAATATCAGGCCTTTAACGAAAAGCGATTCTAAGCTCCCCGATACTAAGGAGAATATTATTATATTTATCCTATGTCATCGGTGGAATAGGATAGAATTCGGTAATGTTACGAAAATTGATCATTTTGGGTTTGACTGTAGTGGGTAGCATCTTTGTATGGGAGGCGAATAACTCTAGCGGTCTTTTAAGCTTAACAGGGCAAAACCAGACCAAGGTCCAGCAGATCTCGAGTTCGACGGAAAACCCTTTATCGCAACACGAAAACAAAAGCCAGCTAACTGGTAAGCGGCTCCTTGCATTGGCTTTGTTTATTCTTTTAGCCCCCGTAATCACTGCTCCGCTAGCCAACAGGATCCTTGACAAGCAGACAAATACTGCCAATCTTCTGCTGCTGTTCGGCTATACAGGTCTTGATATCGTAGCAGCATATATGGTCGGTGCGGTTCGTGTTGGTGGTATCTTTTCGGCAATTGGATACCTGATAGCGCTGATCGCTGTGTTCAGCTATAATCTCTGGATATGTGCTTTCCTGGCGAGATTGAGAAAATGAACAAAAAGTATTCGGAAATTGGAGAATGGCAGTAAGCACACGTCAATTCGTTAACCTTTGAATAGAATCCGCCGCCCGAACGTATAGTAGATTGAAGCACATATGAGTAAATAAAAAAACAGTTGTATTTCTTGAGGTATATAACATGCTTACTCCGGCTGAAATTTGTATTCTTGTCAAGCTTAATGATAAGTATCTGGACCTTTCTGCACACCAGCGCGGGTACGGTTTGGCAAGCGGTCAGTCATATAACTCTGGCCATACTAAGCTTGATTCAAGTGATCGTGGGAAGGAAGTCCTGATTTGTTGGGAGAACTTTCCAATAACGGCTAAGACAATGTTCTTGGGGAAGATACCCACCCCTGAAAATGTATTCGATCTACAAGCACATGTTTCTTTTGAAGTGAAAGACCTTATAGCACTTTATCAGCATCATTTGAAAGACAGTGAAAAGCTACCAGTAGAAACCTTTGCTGGAGATGTCGCTGCTCACATTCGTTGGATAGTCTCCCGGTTGGCGTGTGAGTTCTCATCGAGAGATCTAGTCTTTGGCGGACCCGCGCAGCACGAGGGAGAAGGCAAACTGCTAAAAGAGCTCAACAGGATCTATGAGCCGGAGGGAATTGTCGCTCAAGCAGTTAGTCTAAGAAGGATCGAAGTCGACGTGAGAGAGTGTGAGTTGCAACTACTTGCGAAAAAGATCAAAATGGAAGCGCAAGAAAAGGAACTCGCACTTGAGGAGGCTTTCGAACAAGAAAGGCAAGAATTAAGCGACCGGGCAAAAGCTGGCAATGAAGCAGCCCGTACGCTTGTTACGAGGATTGGTGGCGTCAATTCGTTCAATGAATTGGATGCCAGACTCCCCAAGGATAAAGAACAATCGCCTGTCGAAGTTGACTCTGAAAAACCTTCGGCTGTGGTTACAACCGACCCAATACTTGTTGCTGAAACAGACCGGGCTGTTGCCAAATTTGCAGTTCTTTCAAGGAAACAAGATCCACGGTATTATCAGATTCTGCGACCGTGGTTCTTCCTTGGCCGCGATGCCAATTGTCACGTAGCCTTACCCTCAGAGGGCGTGAGCTCCCTGCATGCAACCGTTGCCAGCATTGGGTCAGAGCTTGCTGTAATTGACCATCACAGTGTTAATGGCACGTACTACAGTGGAGAGCAGATCTGCCAACTGCTCCTTCAAACTGGTGATGTGCTCCAAATTGATGATTTCTGGGTAGTCTTCAAAGTTAACCCTTCCCAGGAATTTCAGCAAATCGACCGTTCATACAAAGGAGCAATTGCATCGTCGGGCCAGACAGTCCCCCGAGCAGGAAGAATTGAGGAATCGTTGGAAAGTGCGGGCCCCATAGGCGATGTCTCGGCAATAGTGCGATTGGCTTCCTCTTCAGGCCGGATGGCCTCCAGCGATTCCCGTCCCATTCTCATTGGTCACGATTCAGCGTGCGAATTAGGCCTTAGTGGTGGCGGTGTAGGGCGTTTTCATGCAGTTGTTTATTGGGACGCAGATCTGGATAGCAAGGGGAACGTTCGAGACGCTGGCGTGTACGTGGAAGATTTACACAGCGGACGGGGTACGCTTCTAAATAGCAATCCCACCCAGTGTGCGAGAGTCAAGGATGGCGATACACTGGAAGTCGGCGGGCACCGCATTACGGTCTCAGTCACTGGTAATGTACGCAACCGAGCCGAAGCACTCTTCAATGCTCGGCCCGAGGCCTTCCGTTTGGCCCTGACCTGTATCGAAGGGCCCGGTTCTGGCATTAGCATAAGGCTGAGAAGTAGGATTGATAGACTGCTCCTCGGCCATGATGAGGATTGTCATCTGACTTTGCCAAGTGAAGAAGTTTCAGGCAAACATGCTGAAATTACCCGGGATAAGGTCAGGTCTGAGGGTACAGAACGAAGAGTTCAATTCATGATTAGCGACTTGGATTCGACTAACGGAACGTACTTAAATGGAAGAAGACTGGAATCCGGCCAGCCCCATCCGATCGGCCCAGGCGACATTTTCCGGCTAAGTGGTGGTAAAGGTCACTGTGATTTTCTGGTTCATTACGATCTATGAAGCAAGAGCCAGAATTCCCGGAAGCTCGAGCAGGCCAAGCTGAACCGAGGGCATATCGGCTAGTGTTAGGCGTCCTTGACCGACTTGGCACCCTGAACGTTATCGATGTCCGGTGAATGAAAAAAGCGATTTGCACGTATTGAATAGTAGAGACATATATCGGAAATGATATGATAGACAAGTGCTTGAAGTCCAGAGAAAGGAAATATCATGGCCGGATTCTTGAAGAGGCTGTTCGGTGGGAAAGACAAACATAGTGTAGATGTAGCTGGCAGGACGAAAAGGATCAGTAGGCTGGCCGTGACAGGTAAACATGTTCAGACCCTACAATCATTGAGAACGAGCAAGCCGCGAGGCTCAGAAGAACCGGACACTGATACCGGGCCGTGGTACCTCGGCAAGATCGTGGCCGATATCTTCCAGATTCGGGGCGTGCTGGGCCGTGGCGGGATGGGGATTGTCTACTTGGCCCACGACAACGCCACACAGCGTAAGGTGGCTGTGAAGGTTCCCTTGGGCAAATTCGTGAGCGACGAGGATGCCAAGAAGCGTTTCACCCGGGAAGCCGAAGCCTGGACGGGTCTGATCCATCCCAACATCATTCATGCCTTTGATGTCCGAGACAACCAAAGTACGGACTATCGTCCGGCAATCTTCATGGACTACTGTGACGGGGGTTCGCTATCGAATCGGATCTGCAATGGTCAGCGGCCATCCATGACTGAAGCGCTGGATATTGCCATCCAAGTCTGTTGGGCCATGGAATTCGCGCACCAGAAGGGACACATCCACCGTGACCTCAAGCCGGCCAATGTGCTGCTGACCTCCGACGGCAAGGCATTGGTAACGGATTTCGGCCTCGTGAAGATACTGGATGCAGAGGACCTTGACTTAGAGGCAGGTAAGCTCAGTCGTACCGACGCGCAGGTTCTGGCCTCCATGTCTGAGGTTGGCGGGACCCCGGAGTACATGTCGCCGGAGCAGTGGGAAGGCAAGGCCGAGAAGGCCTCTGACATCTATGCGTTCGGAGTGATGCTGTACGAGATGTTCTGCGGCTGTCGTCCATTCACGGGCCAAAGTCTCATTGCTTTGCGAACTGCTCATATGCAGGTCCCTGTGCCCGATCCGCAACAACTGAATCGTGATATACCAACTGCACTAGCTGAGATTATGTTATCATGTCTGGCCAAAGAACCGTGTGATCGCCCGAGAGATTTCTATGATTTGGCTGACAAGCTGCTCGAGATATACACCGTCGTGGCTAAACGCGAGAACATAATGTCGAAGTATGCGCGCACCAAGCCCCAAGAACGCGATATCAACCGCGCCGACAAGGAGGCCCGCGCATGGGCCCTGACCCGGCTGGGTTGCGGCTGTACACTTAGGGGTGATTCAAAAAAGGCCATGAATCTGTTCAAACAAGTTGAGCAGATCTTTCGTGAGTTGGGTAACCGCTCTGGGCTATCGAGCAGCCTGGGCAACCAGGCGGTTATCCTCAAGGGTTGGGGCCGGCTCGAGGAGTCTATGGACCTGCATAAACAAGAAGAGCAGATCTTCCGAGACCTGGGCGACCGCGAAGGGCTATCGACGAGCCTGGGTAACCAGGCGTTGATCCTCAAGGCCTGGGGCCGGCTAGAGGAGGCCATAAACCTGCACAAACTACAAGAGGAGATCCGCCGAGACCTGGGCGACCGCGCTGGGCTATCGAGCAGCCTGGGCAACCAGGCATTGATCCTTCATGCCTGGGGCCGGCTGGAGGAGGCCATGGACCTGCTCAAACAAGAAGAGCAGATCTGCCGAGACTTGGGCGACCGCGAAGGGCTATCGACGAGCCTGGGCAACCAGGCAGTGATCCTCAAGAACTGGGGCCGGCTGGAGGAAGCCATGGACCTGTTCAAACAACAAGAGCAGATCTGCCGCGACCTGGGTGACCGCTATGGGCTATCGAGGAGCCTGGACAACCAGGCGTTGATCCTCAAGGACTGGGGCCAGCTGGACGAGGCCATGGACCTGCTCAAACAAGAAGAGCAGATCTGTCGCGACCTGGGCAACCGCGCTGGGTTATCGGGGAGCTTGTGCAACCAGGCGTTGATCCTTCATGACTGGGGCCGACCCGAGGAGGCCATGGACCTGTTCAAACAAGAAGAGCAGATCTGCCGCGACCTGGGTGACCGCTCTGGGCTATCGAGGAGCCTGGGCAACCAGGCGGTGCTCCTTCATGACTGGGGCCGGCCCGAGGAGGCCATGGACCTGTTAAAACAACAGGAGCAGATCTGTCGTGACCTGGGCAACCGCGCTGGGTTATCGGGGAGCCTGGGCAACCAAGCGTCGATCCTTCATGACTGGGGCCGACCCGAGGAGGCCATGGACCTGCTCAAACAAGAAGAGCAGATCTGCCGCGACCTGGGTGACCGCTCTGGGCTATCGACGAGCCTGGGCAACCAGGCGTTGATCCTCAAGGACTGGGGCCGGCTCGAGGAGGCCATGGACCTGCTCAAACAAGTAGAGCAGATCTGTCGCGACCTGGGCAACCGTGCTGGGTTATCTGAGTGCCTGGACAGGCAGGCGTTGATCCTTCAGGCCTGGGACCGGCTCGAGAAGGCCTGCGACCAGCTCGAGGAGGCCTTGGATCCGCTCAAACAAAAACAAGAAGAGCAGATCTGTCGCGAGTTAAGAGATCCGTATGAGACGGCGATTTCTCTCGCGCATCAGGGCTTACTGCTCGCGAACATACTCGGTCAGTTGAAAGAAGGGCTGAAACTGGTTGAAGAGGCACTGGACCTTGCCAAAGGCAGCGGGCTAGCCGATCTTGCCGGAAGAATTGAAGGTTTACGGAGCCAAATTCTTGAGAAGTTGAGCGAGCGTTAAGAACACGGCTATTGGAAAGTACGAGAATCGGTGCCCGAGAATGGAGAGGTATCCATGTTTGTGAATCTTGGCGATGTGCCGAGCGTGGCGTGCTGTTATCAGCACATGGTAAAAATAGCCCAGCCAACCGCGGATAACCATAGAATGCGCGCATGTGCTAGGGATGCTGTGACACTGTCGGATCAGCCTGCTTATGCCTATTGACGAGACATTTCGAAGAGCCACCGGGATGTAATGGTTTTAATGTTTTGATATTCTCAATTGTTCGAAAGGTTTAATAAATATAGATATTAACCGATGGAGTGACAAGAAATTGAAAATCATTAGACAATACGGACGAGTTAGGAAAGGTAAAGTCCATTCAATAAGGACAAGTCGGTCCCTCAGTAAGCTTTCACGCTTGTGGGAGACATTATCTTGGATTTTTTTATGGAGCTTACTTCCCTTGGAACTGGTGGCCGAAGGATACTCCCTAATCCTCTTCCTTTTGATAGCTAGATTTGATAGTCTTGTTGGCTATGAAAATATCGCAGATTTTTCACGAGACATGGAACACTTCGGAATCTATGATCTGCCTTGCGGTGGAGGAATAATCACCAATCCGAGTGGGGCTACTCGGTGGCTACGCCGAGGTTATGGACAAAGGGGAGCTGAATACCGTTGCATACTTCTCTTGTCGAAAGGGCCTCTTACGAGCGAAAAAGAGAAGATAATATTTGGTCTTGCGCAATGTTCGCTCTATAAACTTGGGGATTCAATAACGATCGAGCGATTGCAAAAATTGCGTATTGAGTTACTTCAGGCACTTTCTTCATCAGGGACTACTGCCCAAAGTCGATCGGATATGCTGACAAGACTCAAAGATGTCGAGGCCTTGATTGCCGGACTATGCCAACGTCTCGGTATGGTGATTCCCGATGATATCCCACCACTTGATGAAGATGGGATCAGGTACTGGTTCCACTAATGAGGAATATAATGAACATGTGTGCATCACAGATGGTTTTACGTATATTGATTATAGAGGATACGCCTGAACGGCAGAGAGTATTGTGCAGTCTATATCGCAAACATGCTTGGGTAATGGTTCATACAGCCAGCGGCTAGGGCGATATGCCTCGTTGGGGTCTATGATTTCGATCCGATCTCACTTGATTTTGACTTGGCCTGTTATAAAAAAGGTAACGTTTTAGCCGACGCTATTACCGCGTCAAGAAATTCTCATACATCGGTATTGATTCACTCGATGAATATTTTGGGGGCAAGCTGGGTGGTTGATTGTTTATCCCATGCGATATGCATTTCCTTGTTGTGGCTAACCAAGTCAAATACAATCATAAAGCGAGTTCTTAAGGTTTTGCGGAATGGAGTTCCAAGCTGACTTTAGTTTTAGCACCATCGGTAGATTTTTTTTTATAAGATTATATTAGGAGCACAAAATTATGAGCATACTTCCTGTTATTTTAATCGGCTTGGGTTTCTGGGCATTGCTCTCTGGACTTCTATTGCTTCACTTGAAAAGGAGAAAGGCCGGAATTGTCCTATTCCTAGTGTATGTGGCTACATATGTTCCATTTAGCATTGCCGGACGATATGTGGTCGGCAATCATGGAGGCAGTGATTGGAGAAAGGAATGGTGTCCACAGTATCTCATGTACGAGTACCGGATTATTAGGCCTAAGACTGGGACTACGAGATATGGTAAGATCTACTTACCGTGTATTCTGCTTGACAGATTGGTCTGGCATCCTAGCAGGCCATATGAGTTCTGACTGGAATTGAGGTCTTCTATATGTCTGGGTAGAGTCTTCAACAAAACAAATATAGTTTTGATATACTGCGTCTTCTGGCTCTTGTGGATTGGGTCGCCAAAATCGGTTATGGAGAGCCTAAGGGATTCTGATAGGCTACTGCTTCTTAATTGTGGTCCACCATACATGGCGTTCTTTCTATATAAGACGCCAAAGCTTTACAAACTCAGATGGTTTAGAACATTTCCGTTATTCTTTTATCGTCTGCTCCAATTCTAGTATTGCCTGAACTGGTCCCAACAGCCCATCGGACTCGGTTCGCATTCACGAAGGTTATCTGAACAACGTCAATTATGAATTTCGTCCCGTTGTAGGCCATGATATGGTTATCTTGGCTCAAATAACCTATGGATGGATAGGTTCTTACATTTTTTGTGAATAGGATTCTACAATACTCCGTATCAAAGAGCAGAAGTAATAAAAAATCAATATCAAAAGGAAAAAATTGGACGAGAAGTTAGTTTTGTTGAAAGGAGCGAAAAATGGAAGGTGTATTGATAGGAACAACAATACTTTGGATTTTGAGTGCAGTTATTGTTACACCATTGACCAATTGGTCAGTGGCTAATCGCATGGTCACCGAGGGGATTGAAGTTGGATCTTTGGAGGAACTACCTCCTGAAAAGAAAAGTTATTGGCAAAAAAAAGCAACCTCATACTTTATTGTATGGGATGTGATAGTACTGGCTATTGCAGGATTTGTTGGTGGGCTTCTTGGATTTTTATTCATAGGGATATCAATTGACACTAAGGGGTGGCCAGGAATGTTGGCCTTTATCGGGGCAAGCTTCCTCGGTGGAACATTGACGAAACCTTTCTAAGAAGGAAACGATGATAAAAATTAAGTTAGTATCTCTAACTTTGTTGCTGGTGTCGTTCAATACTTACTTTGAACTCGATAGCTTTTTAAGAAAAGGGCATACTGGCCTCTGCTACAGACTACCACTCGAAAGGGTTAGAAAGAAATCGATTTTTGAAATATGTAGGTTCATATAAATGATTTATAGGCATTAATATCTGAAAGGAGTGATAACTATGAAAACTCATAATGCCATTGTTATTCTAATCCTAACCTCAATTTTCTTAGGTAGTGTCCCTCTGCGTGACAAAACCTTCCAAATGCAAAAAAGTCTTAACGAAGCCATAAGTAATTATGAGATGGAAATCTTGAAATTGTGTGAGGATAAAGACTATAGAGAAGCAATTCAGGTCGCCGGTAAATACGAGCAAGATGTACTTTCCCTCTATACTCCACCTAGTTATCACATGGGCCTTCTTCAGAGCGAATCACAACATGTATCCTTTCACAGTCACTTTGACAGCTGGAAGCAGGTTGGCATTGAAGAACTGGGAGTACCTAAAGAGCTTACCATTATGGGTTTTAATATCCTTCTCTCACTGGAGGGAAAATCGGAGGAAGAGCGGTTCGCAGTCTTTTGCATAGATGCCGACCGTCTTGAATCCCACATAGGAGACTCAAGCAGCAGCCAGTTGCTTGTAAATGACAGAGGCTTGATCATCTTGGGAAAGATGTTCGCTGGTAATTTTGGTATGGTTCGGAACCATTACTTCAACAAAATCGGAGAGCACCGAGCGTTAATTCTGGATGTAGCATCACAGTTTACCGGTCCCGACATTCGAATAGTACTTTTGACAAAACATGGGAGAATGTTCATGTACCTACTGTTGTCATCTGCTGGTGATATCGAAAGCAACGAAAGTCTTCTGTTCGACACCATCAAAACAACAAGTTTTGACTATAAACCTGAAGATAGCGATGCAATTGCCAGAATAAGAAGCAGGCACAAAAAGAAAGACATCAGCTGGATGTTGAACTGTATAAAGGCTCTTACCGAAATAGGCCAATACGGAGCTGCTGCTGAAGATCTGACAGGATTGAAACATTTACTTTACCCTATGCTTCCACATCCATCAGTTAAAGGTCAAGTGGCGCATTGTCCAGCCTATGGAATAACTTTAACAAATCCAGACTCTGATCGCTGGGCACTTAATGTCCTGCAGGAGGGAGCCATGCAAATGATACTCTTAGAGGATAAACTCAGTGTAAAACAAGAGGGTATCGGTGTCGCAGTAATAGATCTTTTGATGGCATACGGAGCTGATATTGTCAATCTCTTCAAAGATGAAACAACTGCAAAAGAGTATCTTATCAATGGTGGCCGGGGCGGTGCCTCCTTTATTGGTAGCATTGAAGAAGAATCCTTCGCACATGTCAGAGGTAAGCTTGCTTATGAGGCAATTGTTATACCAAATATGCCAAGCTTGAAAGCTCGTATTCAATTTATTAACATGGGTGACTATGCGGTCATGTTGTTCGCCCTGATTGATAAAAACGATTTTACGGCCAAACTGATAGAACTAGATCGAATCATTAACAGCGATTTCCTCAAATTCGATACCCATTTAATGAGTAAACAAACAAAATATGGCCATAGAGTACAAGACTAAACTACTAGGGGAAAATGTCATCGTATATCTCTATACAACATCGTTCATAAGTGATAAGGTCGGTTGGGCTGGAGGATACGCTGGCTCATGGGCTAAACCACTTGTGTTAACCACTATAGATGGTGGAACGAATTGGAAGCTACATCAAGTTCCAGGCAACGAAATCGTGACGAGTTCATTATTAGTGGATGAATTGCATGGCTGGGTCGTTGGTACAAAAGGTTTGATCGCTAGGACCGATGATTTTGGGAATACTTGGACTATACAAAAGAGTGACATTAAGAAAAACCTATATGCGATACACTTTCCGCAGCCTTGGAAGTAACTAATGAAGGCTTAACTTTTTTGAGTATAAAGATCACTATCTTTACGTTCCCACTGAATCTGGGCTCTAGCACCCACCCGCGTTTATTCTCGCTTGTAGCGGATCGCGGATTTGATGCGGGGGTGATGTTTGAAGATTGGCTGGATAACCAGTACCGTTTTGTCACTCGCCTGGTTGGGAAACGCCATTTACTGCGGTTTTCCGGCGATTTTGGACCGGCCGAGGCGGATGAAACTGGACAGTGGGTGCCAATTCAAGCACGTCAACTTGCCGAGCAAATACCAACTCCGCATCGCTTTAACAAACTCATCAAACGTAAAGGCAAGCCTGTTTTTCGTATTACGCAAATCGACTGGATAAAGGTTCGTCTGCCCGGCCGAAAAGAGAATCTAACACAGGTTGTTTCTCGACTTGCCGGATGTGATACGCCGCTGATGCTGCTAACGAATTTGCGTGTAGAAAATCTCAGTGATGCCAAACGAGTTTTACATTACTACATCCGAAGGTGGGAATGCGAAGAAGGGATTCGCTTTCTCAAAAGCCAAGTGAATCTTGAGAAGATACGAACGTTGCCTTGGTGTGCGATTCGTCGACTGATTTTGCTGTGTGTGCTTGTGATGATCTATTTGTGTTGGATTCTTGAGGGACATCCTTATATTGCTGAGAGGTTGGTTTATCTTAGTCAACCGTTGCCTGATAAGCCAGATTTTCTTTTATATCGTTTACTAACAGGTTTACAAGAAGCGATAGATACGTGTTTTTGGCTTCACAAGGATTTGCTGCGGAAAAGCTTATGAGAAAACCCCGAAGTTTGAGCAGATAATACTTGCATATAGATTAAGATATAATATAATTTTTTGATAACAGAAGGGCTTTGCTGTCACCACACATTATGCTATGCGCTTTCTTGGCGAGGTTGAGAAAATGAGCAAAAAGTGTTAAGAAAATTGGAGTATTTGCGTGCCTCATTAAGTTGAGATAGTGGGAACCCTAACGCAACGGAGACAACATGGCTCAGAAGGGTGAAGGCAATCATAGACTAATTGTTGGATTGGCCCATCTTCGTTGACCGGTGAATAGAATTGGCAACTTTGGCGTATAATAGCTTGTAATGCAGATTGAGGCCAGGAATTGTTGGAGTAACAGAAAGTATAGGATTCAAATAAGTGGGTTTCAGTAGAAAGCAATCAGAAATGCTAAACAACAATTGTATTTATGAAGTATGGAAGGCCAGAAAAAACGTAGTAATTCCCACTGGAACAGTTGCTTATCACCTTCAGTCGCAGAGACAATACTCTGCCGGAAGTAAGCTGAAAGTGAGCGATCGTCGTGGCGATCTCTTGGTCTGTCGCAAGCAGTTCACCCTTCAGTTGAAAGAGGTACCTGTTACTTTAAGACGGGGTGATTCTGGTCCTTGTGTTCATCTTGTATGGTGCTCCCTAGATCTTGAAGTTACTAACATTGGGGATATAGCTATCTGGTCCATCAGTGAAGAAAAATCCTCTCTTTCTTTCAGTGAGTTGGGGGAGAAGCTAAAACTGGTTTGTACTGAAGCGCTTCGAGCCTTTGAAAAGTATGATCTGACTACCGAACAAGGCCAGAAGGAATTCGAATCACAGGCTCACACCCATATCACAGTCATGCTTGGTCTTCAAGTGCAGCGCTGTACTCTAAGAAGGATTTTGACTGAGCATGATTACATGGAGGAGAAGAAGTGCTGGGTAGGATTTGAACTCAAGCTTCGGCATCTAGCGAATGACCGGTTGATCGGTGAAGCCGCAGAGCAGAAGAGGCTCGAACAGACCCTGACTAGCTACGAGAATGAGACGATTCTGGCGTTGTTGACGGACCAAGAGAAGAAGCTAGCAGCTCTGAAGCGGTTGTCGAAATATGTTGAGTTGTTGAGCCCTCCTCAAGGCATGACTAGTTTGCATACATCGGATCCTTGTCCCTATATAGGTTGCCGGCTTGATTTATCTGCCGGCCAGACGTTTAATTGCGGTTATTGTAAAAACAAACTCCACGCCTGGCACAGGTCACTCAAGAACACAGAGCTATGTGAGCATTGTCATGAATTGATTTGGAAACGACGTAAACAGTGGGCAGCTGTGGCAATTATTATTGTGGCAATTGGTGGGATTGTTCTCGGCCTGCAGAATTACACTGAGAGATTACGTAAAGACTATGAAAAGAAATCCATAGATCCGCTAACCATCTATTGGTATGGTTTTGGTGAGCGATATGAGGATGGGGCATGGCGAGAATTTAAAGTCAAAGATGGTATGACGATGTACGATGGCGATCAGTTTCGGGTTGCGTTTGTCCCGAATGCGGACAGCTATGTATATGTGCTGTGCATTAACAGCGATGGCCGCATCAGCCAACTGTTCCCCAATCCGGCTATCCGGCAGGGCAATTTCTGTCGTCGAGGGCAAGAGTATCAGATTCCTGATGGAATTAACTGGTTTAGATTGGATGAAGAGGTGGGAACTGAAACATTGTTTCTTGTTGCTAGCTATGATCCTATGACTGATTTGGGAGAAAAACTCAAGCAGGCTGCTGGAGAAATATCTACGAAAAACGCGTCTGTCGCTGTTAAGGAAATGATAACGGGGATTGAACAGGGAAATAAGCCGGATGCAAATGGGCAGATTCGGACTCGTTCTGGGATTATTGTACGAGGTATAGATATTAAGCCTTCTAAGAGATTGGTCAGTGTTAAACTGGAAAGTGGCGAGCAGGTGGAGCGAGCGATGGAATTTATCCAAGGTAAGGCTTCGGTAGTGCATCGTGTGCAGTTTAGTCATATTTCGCGGGGCTTATCAAACTTATAAGAGGACGTTCTGAGGATCAATATGAAAACAGAAAACAGTGGATCAAGTCGGGTTACCAGCAAGTATCCATTCCTGTCGCTTGTTTGCCAGCACTTATCCTATAACCTTATGGGAAGCCGGCTTGCCGCTTCGGTGGCTCTTGTAATAATGCTCGTTTTCTGTGGGTCTATTTTTGGTGCTACTAATGATCTGGGGAATGCAAAAACTTTGTATAACAAAGGCCTTGACTCATATCGCTCTGATGATATGCCTGTAGCAATTGAGGCTTGGTCACAAGCCCTTTCGATCTATAAAACAATCAAGGGTACGGAGCGGGATCAAGCAGGCTGCTATATGAACATCGGCGAGGCCCTTCGGCATATGGCTCAGCATGAGGAGGCCATTGCTCGACAGGAGCAGGCCCTCAGAATCTATAAGACGATCAGAGGAGCCGAGCGGGAGCAGGCGGACTGCTATTTGAATATCGGCCCCTCTCTTAGAAACATGGGTAAATATGAGGAAGCAATCGCCAAGGAGGAGCAGGCCCTTGCGATTTATAAGACGATCAAGGGCACACAGCTGAATCAGGCACATTGCTATATGAACATCGGCGTGGCGCTTGAAAACATGAGCAAATACTTGGATGCCATTACCAGATATGAGCAGGCCCTCAGTGTCTATAAGACAATCGAGGGTACGGAACGACACCAGGCGGGCTGCTATGTGAATATCGGCGTGGCGTTTTGGTATATAGCCAAATATAAAGAGGCGATTGCCAGGCAGGAGCAGGCCCTTGCGATTTATAAAACGATCAAAGGCACGGAGAGAAATCAGGCGGAGTGCTACGTGAACATCGGCTTGGCGCTTGGAAGTATGGGTAATTATGAAGGTGATATAGCCAAGCAGGAGCAAGCCCTTTCAATCTTCAAGATAATAAAGGGCACCGATAGGAAGCAGGCGACTTGCCACAGAAACATAGGTTTAGCACTTCGAAGTATGGGCAAATACGAGGATTGTATTGTCAGGCAAGAACATGCACTTTCAATCTATAAAACAATCAAGGGCACGGAGCGGGACCAGGCAGCCTGCTACATGAACATCGGCTATGCGCTTGGAAATATGAGTAAGTATGAGGAAGCGATCGCCAGGCAGGAGCAGGCTCTTGCTATTTATAGAAAGATTAAGGGCGCCGAGCGGAACCAAGCGGACTGTTACATAGGCATTGGCATAGCTCTTATAAATATGGGCAAGTACGAGGAGGCGATAGCCAAGCAGAAACAAGCTCTTGCGATTTACAGGAAAATGTCAGGTACGGAGCGGGGGCAGGCGGCCTGTTATAGTAATATCGGCGTGGCGCTTTGGTATATGGCCAAGTATGAGGAATGCATTGCTCAACAAGAGCAGGCTCTTAGAATCTATAAAAAGATCAAGGGAACGGAGCGAGAGCAGGCGGATTGCCATAGAAACATCGGCTTGGCTCTTGGAAAAATGGGTAACTGTGAGGGTGATATAGCCAAACAGGAGCATGCCCTTTCGATTTTTATGACCATCAGAGGCACTGAGCGACAACAGGCGGACTGCTACAAGAATATTGGCGTGGCACTTAGAAACATGGGTAAATATGAAGAGGATGTCGCCAAGCAGGAGCAGGCCCTTTCGATCTACAAGACGATCAAGGGCACAGAGCGGGATCAGGCGGGCTGCTACAAGAACATCGGTGTGGCACTTTGGTATATGGCCAAGTATGAGGAATGCATTACTCAACAAGAGCAAGCTCTTTCGATCTACAAGACGATCAAGGGCACGGAGCGGAATCAGGCAACCTGCTACAGGAACATCGGCGTGGCGCTTAGAAGTTTGGGTAAATGTAAGGAGGCCATTGCCAGGCAGAAGCAGGCACTGGCTATTTACAAAAAGATCAAAGGTACCGAACGGGATAGGGTGGCCTGCTACGGAAACATCGGCTGGGCTCAGGTACAAAAAAGCCAATACTCCAGGGCAATCGCTTCCTTCAATCAGGCAGGACGTGACTGGTGGTGGATCAAACAAGGTCTTGGCAAAGCCTATCACTTTCGCGGTAAGCCAGGTGATGATCTAAAAGCCATTGAATCTTTGCATGAAGCTATAAGACGAGCTGAGCAGAAGCGAGAATATGTCACGGCTTTTCAACATCGAGCAGGCATATTTGAAGAACCTGCCCAGATCTTTTCTGACTTTGTAAGTCTCCTTGTTAGGCTTACAGCCAATCGGGCTGCAATTAAGAATAAACGCACTGGGCCTTTAGAAGGATTTGCTAATCTAATCGGAACACTCCTAGGTGAAGCTAACAACAAGAAGAATAAACTTAATGACTCTGAAATAATCCGTTGGGCTGAAGATCCCAATTCTGATGCTGCCTTACTGGAAGCCGCCTTTCACTTCGCCGACCGGGGTAAAGGCCGTGCTATGGAAGATGCCCTCAGAGATAAGGTTACGTTGAAAGCCACCCGTCCAGATACTAATCTTCTGATCAAAGACAAGGAGCTATCTCTGCAAATCAGCAAACTCACTTCCTTAAGAGATGAACTGTCTCAAGCTGAGGTTGGACGACGAGAGAGACTAATCCAGCGGATAAATGAGCTCCAGCACCAGCGGAACATGATCGAGGTAGAATTGAAGCATACCGCCCTGGGGGGCTACGTAGCTCCGGAGTTTCGCAAGCCCATGGATATGGCCAAGGAATTACCTCAGGGC
>Ga0114922_10001274_pt1 | contig 24062 bp, 25 predicted proteins | sample AartaG_FD_100975 | JGI IMG/M metagenome (GOLD analysis project Ga0114922, IMG submission 100975) | Deep subsurface microbial communities from Aarhus Bay to uncover new lineages of life (NeLLi) - Aarhus_00045 metaG | ecosystem: Environmental > Aquatic > Marine > Oceanic > Sediment | place... | reverse complement strand
TTGAACGCATCGAACATATAAAGGATAGAATTGCTCTGAAACAGGCCGATCTTTTAGACCAGCTTTCTATAGTCGAGCTTATCGATGAATGCCGGCCGGATGAGGTGTACAACTTAGCGGCTCAATCGTTCGTGCCGACCAGCTGGAAACAGCCTTTATTAACCGGCGAGTTTACCGCCCTGGGGGTCACCAAGATGCTTGAGGGAATCAGGCATATCGATCCGAAAATTAAATTTTACCAGGCATCATCCTCGGAGATGTTCGGCAAGGTGGCTGAGGTTCCGCAAAATGAGAAAACGCCTTTTTATCCACGGTCGCCTTATGGAGTGGCCAAAGTATACGCCCATTTTATCACTGTCAACTACCGGGAAAGCTACGATATTTTCGGTGTGTCGGGCATTCTTTTCAATCATGAGTCGCCGCGGCGCGGGCTCGAGTTTGTTACCCGTAAGATTACTCATGGGGCGGCAAAAATAAAGCTGGGGCAGGCCGATAAGCTCCTGCTAGGCAACCTCGACGCCAAACGCGACTGGGGTTACGCCCCGGATTATGTCCGGTCAATGTGGCTGATGCTTCAGCAAGACAAACCAGATAATTATGTTATCTCCACCGGACAGAACCATTCGGTTGAACAGTTCTGCAAACTGGCATTTGGCCATGTCGATCTCGATTATAAAGACTACGTGAAAACAGATCCGAGATTCGTCCGTCCGGCTGAGGTCGATATCCTTCTGGGCGATTCCTCCCATGCTAAAAAAAATCTGGCTTGGGAACCGGAGGTAAGCTTTGAACAAATGGTCAAATTGATGGTCGATGCCGACCTGAAAAGGCTGTCGAAAAATTGACATATACAGTAGCAAATAGAAATTCCTCATGGCTTCAGGCTGTCAGGGACATCTTGATCCCCGAACCTGATTTTTCTGACAGTCAAATACAGAGACTTAAACGCACTCCCGAGGGCACATCATTACTACGCTTGTCATCCTGCAATAACATTTCAATAATAGGTATAAATTGGATAAAAATGATAAAAAATTGATAGATTTCGCCAAGCTCTGGCTGGCACATGATGGCTTATGGTTTCAGGCGGTCGAGCAAAAATTTGGGCTTAAGGCGGCTATCGAACTGGATAAGGCCGCCTGGAGTAAATTCTCGCCGATTGAGGCTAAACGGATAATGAAGCGTCTGGGTTTAAAAGAGGGCGGCGGAATCGAAGCATTGCTTGCAGCTCTGGGGGAAAGACTGTACGAACGTATAAACGAGCAGGAGGTTATCGAGGCCGATGAAGAACATGCCATGTTTATAATGAAGGCGTGCCGCGTTCAGGACGCCCGTCGCCGTAAGAACATGAAGCCTTTCCCCTGTAAGGAAGTCGGTATTGTCGAATATACGAAATTTGCCGAAACCATCGATCCCCATATCAAAACAAGATGCGTCCATTGTCCGCCGGATGAATATAACGGCGAATACTGGTGTAAGTGGGAGTTTTCGATAGATAAAAAATAGCTTAAACTATACAACCAGGCTTTGGAGTGTATATATGGATCATATTGTAGATATAACCGTACAGGAGATTCGGGGCAAAGGAATATGCCCTCACGGCCATGAAATTGGCAATGTGCTTCGCATCGGCGATGGCAAATTATGTCCTTGGGCGTGTCACACACTTTTACCTTTCGCTGCAGCTTTACGGTTTGGCGGCGAGGTTCCCTGGAAAGATGTCAATAAAGATGAATTAGAAATCAGCTGCCCGGATCCCGATAATGTCGTGGTCTTCAAGCTGACCAGGCATCCAAAACCTGCAGACGCAGAACCAGGCTGGTAATTAGTTGGTGAAAAAATCAAATATATTGCCAAGCATACTGCTGTCAGCCTTGTAGATTTCGGTATATTTACATCGGCCGCAGGTTACTGTCGTAAATCGGGAACCCTGTACATCAAAAATTTTTGACCAGAATCCACCTGCCGCCCTGAATTCGCCAATGTCATAACCTACATTGGAACATTTGGGACAAACATAATTTAAACGTTTCATGCGTTCTTCACCTTTGATTAAGTCTATATCGCATCAGTTCAATCAAACCATATCCTTTATAATATTACACACTGAACCTGAAAAATATTCAAATTTATATTTCTTTAAAAGTTTTTATATATCTGGGTTAATGCAATCATTTTCTGTTGAAATTTGGCTAAGAATTGCAAACAAGGTATCTCCCGTAATTTGATTTACTATGATATCTTTCACAATAGACCTTTATTCCTTTCATGAAAACGCCAACGGGTAACTCACCCAGCGGGTGAGTGAAACAAAGGCTGGTTGATTTATTTCTACTTGCCTGCCCGATGGTGGAACACTATCTTGAGAAAGCAATGATTATAAACCGAATCAAACAAGAAATCGCCAAATACGATAAGCCGGAAAACAAACTCAATTATCAGCGCTTCTTCAAAGAAAAACTGAAAGATCCCTATGGCCTCAAGACAGCCATCGTGAGAAAGATATCCAATACATGCTTTAAAGAGGTCAAGGGCAAACCGCGCGACGAAATCTTCGAATACTGCAATCAGCTTCTTGAATCGGGCGAACGTTACATGATAAGCATAGCCTTCGAATGGGCATTAAAGCTTAAAGAACAATACATCCCGAAGGATTTCAGGCAATTCGAATCCTGGCTCAAGAAATACGTGGAAAGCTGGGCATCGTGCGACTCTCTCTGCTGCGGCCCAATGGGGCATCTGATAGAGCGATTTCCCGACCTTGTTTCGAAGACAGAAAAATGGGCGGAATCGAAAAACAGTTGGCTGAGAAGAGCCTCTGCCGTTTGCCTGACAGTCCCGGTAAGCAATAGGCTTCTGCTGGACGAGGTCTTCCGGCGGGCGGATCGGCTTTTAACCGATAGCGACGACATGGTGCAGAAAGGTTACGGCTGGATGCTCAAGGAAGCCAGCAATCAATTCCCGGATGATGTATTCGAATACGTGATGGAGAATAAAAAGACGATGCCCCGCACGGCGCTTCGTTATGCCATAGAAAAACTACCGGCAGCCAGGCGTAAAGAGGCGATGAAGAAGGATTAGTGATAACACCTTCAGCATTTTCTTTTGCTGTCGGATAGCCGCACCCGACAGTAAAGGTCGCTAAGTCTGGGGACAATACATAAACCGCGGAGATAATATATCATGTTTTTCCTTAAAAACCTTTTTAGCCGATCGCCTGAGCCGGGTAAACCTCGCCCTGTCACTGATGAGACCTTCGAGCAGGAGGTTTTAGCCTCTGATATTCCGGCGGCGGTCGATTTCTGGTCGGTTCGTTGTCCGCCCTGTCAGGTCATGGGCGGGCTCTTAGATGAAATCGGTCCGGACTATGTGGGGCGAGTGAACATATTCAAACTGAACGTTGACTATAACCCGCAGACATCCATGCAATACCAGGTGCGGAGTGTCCCTACACTAATCTTATTTAAGAATCATAGAAAAGTGGATTCGATTGCGGGGCTTTTGCCTATGAATAGCTTAAGGCAAAAACTGGACTGGCTTGCCCGGTAAAACCAAAAGGTAAATCGACCCGAAAACAAAAAAGGGTATGAACGACATTCTGTCCTTGTATTAACGGATTCACAAGCAGCGGGCAGGTCTGAGACCTGTCCCATCATTATGCCGAGGCAGTTGACTTAGAGCTTTAATTATTTTATATTCTACCGATTGAAATAGTGTTATGGAAAAAAGAGATTACTACGAAGCGCTGGAGATTCCACGTGATGCCAGCGCCGATGAGATAAAAAAAGCTTACCGCCAGAAAGCCTTACAGTATCATCCTGATAAAAATCCGGGCAATAAAACTGCCGAGGATAAGTTCAAGGAAGCTACCGAGGCTTATGAGGTTTTAAAAGACCCGCAAAAACGGCAGATATATGACCAGTATGGCCATCAGGGGTTATCAGGTACAGGCGGTTTCGGAGGATTCGGCGATTTTGCAGGTTTTGATTTAAGCGATGCTTTACGGGCGTTCATGAATGATTTCGGGGGATTCGGGTTTGAGAGCATATTCGGCGAGTCGACCTTGAGAAGGCGCAGGAGCGAACCTCAAAGGGGTCGTGATCTGCAGATTAAATTAGTGCTGACTCTGGAGGAGGTTGCCGCCGGCGTTGAGAAATCGATCAAGGTTAAAAAACTGGTCGCCTGCGACAGATGCGACGGCAGCGGTCGTGAAAGAGGCACCAGTGAAAAAACCTGTCCCCGGTGCAACGGCAGCGGCCAGCAAAAGACCGTAACGCGCTCGCTTTTCGGCCAGTTTGTGAATGTGAGTGTATGTCCCTATTGCAATGGGACCGGTAGGATAATAGAAAAGCCATGCCTTGAATGCGCAGGCAACGGTCGTATAAAAGGGCAAACCACAATCAGGGTCAAGATACCCCCGGGAGTCTCATCGGGAAATTACATACCGGTAAAAAATGCCGGTGACGCCGGTCCGCGCGGGGGAGCGCCGGGTGATTTGCTGGTGATTATCGAGGAAAAAGAACATGCTGTTTTCACCCGTCATGATGATGATCTGTTTATCGAACAGGCGATAAATTTCAGCCAGGCGGCTCTTGGCGACCAGATTGAAATACTAGCGCTTGAAGGTAAAGCTCTTCTTAAAATACCTCCGGGAACACAATCCGGAAAAATTTTTCGCCTGCGCGGCAAGGGGATACCTCATCTAAACGGCTACGGTCGAGGCGACCAGTTAGTGAGGGTGCTGGTTATCACGCCTGAGAAATTATCTCCTGAGGAAAGAGAGCTGTTTATACACCTATCAAAACATCAAAAATCCAAGCCGCTTCGAACCGATAAATCCTTCTTTGAAAAACTGCGCGAAACTCTGGGCGTTTGAATTTGTCCATCGATAAATATCAAAAAATCAGTATCGCCTGCAGTAATGATATAATGGAGGCGTTTTCAAATTACCTGTTGGAACGCAATACCGGCGGGCTGGTAATCGAGGATGGAAAGCAAAACGGTCAGCAAATCCTGACAGCATATCTGTCTTCACTGAAAGATAAACCTTTTAGTGCCGGGGAAATCGAAGACTTTTTTCATATGAATAAATCCCATTTTCCGGATGCCAGCTACCGGCTTGTTGCGCTGTACAATGAACTTGATAAATCTCTGACAGCCGATGGATATATAATTTATTCTGGAATTCCATTCGATGACAGGCAGCGATTCCTGGACTTTATCGAAAAAAAGCCTTATAAAATTGTCGATGAAATTTCAGGCGATGAATGGACCAGCTATATCGGTCAGAAAAAATAAAATCAAATAATGGAAATTAAAGCCACCAATTTTATCGTTGACCCTAAAGCTATAAATAATAACAGCTTATCTTTGAGTGAGACAGAATCTCACCATCTATCCAGAGTGTTTCGAGCCAAACAGGGTGATATTTTTTATGCCATCGATGGTTCCGGGAAAAAGTATCGGGCTGTGATCAACTCGATTTCCTCAAAGAAAATCACCGCCGAAATTATCAGTACCGTCCGGCTTGAGAACGAGCCGCTTGTTAAGTTGAGTTTAGCGGTTGGCCTGTCACGACCGTCAAAAATCGATTATATCATAGAAAAAGGAACCGAAATCGGCGTTAACAGATTTTATTTTTTCACCTCGGAAAAAACCCTGGTTGAAGATAAACTCGATAGTCCGGCGATGCGAAAAATTTCACGCTGGAAGAAACTAGCGCAAAGCGCCGCCAAGCAGTCTTTAAGGTCTGTGGTGCCGGAGATTTTGCCGCTGGTTCATCTGGATGAAATTCTGGCATTAGCCGATGATTACGAGCTGGCATTGTTAGCTGATATGAAAGCAACTCCGTCATCCATTTCGGATTTGATGGCTGATTCGCCGCGTGAAATTCTGCTTTTAATTGGGCCCGAATCGGGCTTGTCTGAGAATGAAATCAACAGAGCGATTAATGCGGGTTTCAAGGCAATCAAACTCGGGCCTCGCCGTTTGCGGGTTGAGACCGCCGCGATGGTCTCGGCTACGCTGGTGATGTCGACAGCGGGTGAATTATGACCGATTGCATCTTCTGCAAAATTATCGAACGTCAGCGGCCGGCGAGTATTGTCTATGAGGATGACGACATGATCGCCATAAACGACCTGCATCCGCAGGCGCCGACACATATTTTGCTGATACCCAAAAAGCATATCCCGACAATCGAGGAAGCATCGCCGGAAATTATCGGCAAGCTGATATCGCAGGGTTCAGTCCTGGCTAAAGAAGCCGGGATATCGGCAAAAGGGTATCGCACAGTCATAAACTGCGGTCAGCATGGCGGGCAATCGGTGAATCACCTTCATGTACATCTTCTGGGCGGGCGTTGGCTCTCCTGGCCACCGGGGTAGGGGGGATTTCCCACAGCAAGCTGTGGAGCACCGGGCAATTTGAGGTAAATACTATTTCTACCATGGCAACGTATAAACCTCATATTGTTTTTAACTTCAGTTTGATAAAATGCTAATCCCGATAAAATAGGATCATCAAATGTTATTTTTCCGTCTTTTTGCTTGAATAATGGAATTTGCCATAAGCCGCCTCCGCTTAATCCCCCAAAACTTTTTGGCAAGTCGTCTCGGCTCTCATAATTGACAGAAGTTTCAAAATAATCATAATCATCAACAACCGATTCACTCTCAATTCCGCTAAACCAAAGATAATGATGAAATGTCATTACCTTACTGTACCCTCTTTCATTAGTTTTAAAATCAGTGAATTCATGGGCACAGCCACATATGGCCCAGACACCATTATTCGCATAAGGCAATCCAAGCACAATATCTTTTTGATTCTGTAGATTCCAGAAATTTTTCTTAGCTTGAATTGTTCCAATATGATTTAGCGGTAATTCTATTAAACCTAAATCCGGTCCCTTGGATTGGTATTGTTTATTCCATTCATAACAAATTGACAAATATTGCTTATCAATTCTAAAATTGTGTACATCGGGTGAGAAGCTTAATCCAATCGCTTGCGAACCATTAAAAATCTTACTTGAAATTACATGAGCAGCAGTAAGAATAAAAAATCTTTTGTCTATTTTTATAAATGTTCCAGAACCAATGAAGATACCTTCCTCACCATAATCTTTTAAATTGATAGCAATTAATCCTACAGAATATCTAGCAACTGTATTCAAAATCTGTACCATTAAATCTTCTGGCAGATCTCCTACTAGAATTTTCTCTATATCATTCATAACAGAGCTTTAGTCAAGCAGGTCGGGTTCTGACCGGAGGGAAAAACCCAACAATATATAATTGTCGGCCTTCTCCCGCTAGTCGAAAGCCTATCTACTAAATGTCTATTGTTCATAATAAATCCACATACTTGTTTTTATTTATGGCGCATAAGTGTGGTGGAATGACCCTTCGAATCAATTAGTTTTTCAATAAACTTGTTGGTAAATTTCAATTCAGTTAATATGCATAATTCTAGTATTCTTTTTAAATATTTGATTAATTTGTATAATTCTTTTCCTTTTTTTGCCTTGGATTTTAAGTTTGAAGGATAATGGACAAAATAGTTTCTTGTATTACGAACATTTTTTATAAATTCTTCTTTATTATCAGCAAAATTCGGTGCGACAGAATTTAGAATTTTAGCTGAATATCTATCTAATATACTTTCTAATCTACTTTTTAAAGTTAGCTGGTTACTAAAGCTTAATTTGTCTTTTAGCCAAATCTTATGTTTTTCCGGGGCTTTATTTAAAATTTGCTTAATTCGATATTGATGATTCTTGGTAGAGATCTCTGTACCATTGAGAATTTTTCTATGGTATGTCTCTAATGCAAACACAGTATTTAGAAATTGATGTTCTAATGATAATGACGGATCATGAATTAGACTAAAATATAGATCGTAAACCGGCTTTAATGCTGAGTAACTATTGAACCAATTAGATAATACTTTTCCGTATCTTCTTCTAATTAACTTAAAGTTGAATTCGAAGTTATAAGGAGAAATAAAGGATTTAAACTGGAGATTTTTTATTAACTGATAATAAATATAAATTTGTTCGTAAATCTTATTACCTTTAACCTGTATAAATTCTTCATTTGTCGAACCATATAATACAAGAGGGGATATAGATTCATTTGTCACAAAGCTAAGAAAATTCTGAAAAATGAATAGATCGCTCATGCACTCTTTGAAATCATGTGGTCTAATATATTTAATTTCTAAAATAGCTTTTTGCTTAATTGTTGCTTCTTTTTGAATAAAAGATTTCTGCGGAGGTTCAGCCGTAAAATTAATACTTACCGATTTGTTGGCATCCAAATAAGCACTTATTAAACTAGGCAACTTATATTTAATCGATATTTTTTTCTTTTTGTGATTAATATCCAACTTAAATCCTGATACATTAATCCATTCCTGCATATATGGCAATTCTGCTGATATTTTATTGAATTTTAATCTATTAATATCGGAAAAATGGGCACCTATAAATATATAATTTGCGATAAATTCAGAACTTTGAATCCCAGTATGTCTATATGTTTTTTCAAAGCATTTATAAAGGGTGATCTTTTCACCGGTAGTTGACACTCCTAAAATTATATCGGGCTCTAACATTTTTTCTAAATTTAGTTCGTTATGAAATGATCCAACTAATTCTAAAATTGCGCCTTTTATGTGATTAAATGTCAACTTACCCGATAATTTTTTATCCAGCTCTTCGGGCAAATACCAAACGCCCTGCAGTATTATTTCTTCTTGAAATTTGTACATTTGCTTAATTTAATTTCAATATGCTGTCGGGTTGCCCTGACCCGACAGTTTCTGCTCTGCCGTCATACCGCTTTTCAAGTCGCAAGCCTGACGGCACAAATTTACTATACTCTTTGCCTGTGATATTTAAAACAACGGTCATACGCCTCCCACCATGTTACAGCCGCCAGCCCGGCGGCCGGCTGCAATATGGTAAATGTCACCGGCGGTGTCAATGTATTTTTTCATTTTATTTGGCGCATGGGGTCATACGAAAGCCACGAAGCACATATTATTGTTGACGGCGGGCGAATGGCGATTTCCATACGGATCTGCAGGACGCCCCTACGCGAAATTGTATCGATGTGAAAAGACTAAATCTGCCCATTTTCCTCAAAGCCATTTGTAACAGTTGACTTTCGGAATCGGGTTTTGTATCTTTTCGCCTTTGATAATATGCTGTGAATTCAGGAGGAATGATGAAAGAATATACAACGGACAAAATCAGAAATATCGGGGTCGTCGGCCACGGAACTACCGGAAAAACATCGCTGGTTGAAGCAGGGCTCTACATTGGCAAAGTAACAAGCAGGCTGGGCAGTATCGACAGCGGCAACACTGTAACAGATTATGCCGCCGACGAAATTGATAGAAAAATATCACTAGGCACCGCTATGGGTCATTTCGACTGGAATGGAACCAAAATCAATTTTATCGACATGCCGGGTTATACGGATTTTATAGGTGAAGTAATCGGCGGTTTACGGGTGGCCGATACCGCGTTGATTACCGTTAACGGCGTAACCGGCGTTGAGGTCGGCACTGATATTGTCTGGCGTATTGCCTCAGATTATGATATCCCGCGGGCTTTTTTTGTTAATCGCATGGATAAGGAACATGCCGATTTCATGAAGTGTGTTAATGACATCCGGGAAAACTTTTCCAACCATGCTTTGCCGATAGTCATATCCTGGGGAGACGGCCTGTCTTTTAAAGGCGTAATTGACCTTCTCAAGATGAAAGCTTTCGCCTTTGAAAAAGACAGCTCTGTCAAACCTCAGGAAATTCCCGATGAGCTGAAAGATACAGCCCGGGAGTGGCATGATAAGATGGTCGAGGCGGCTGCCGAATCCGATGAACCTTTAATGGAAAAGTTTTTTGATAAGGGCACGTTATCCGATGATGAGATAATTGCCGGTCTAGCCAAGGGCATTGCCGACAGGTCTGTTTATCCGATATTCTGCGGCTCTGCCGTTGCTTTAGCCGGTGTTTCTACTTTCTTGGACTATGCAGCTAAAATCCTGCCCGCACCCGATTATATTAGTGAAATGAAAGGTTCGGTTGACGATAAAGAGGTTGCTGTAAAAATATCCGAGCAGAATGGTACAACTGTGTTAATATTCAAGACTATTTCCGAGCCGCATGTCGGCGAGCTGTCGTTTTTTAAAGTTTATTCCGGTAAGGTTAAAACAGGCGATGATTTGCTGAATACCCATAAAAACGAAACCGAGCGTATTGGCCAGATATATATTTTAAATGGTAAAGAGCGAAAGGAAGTGAGTTCGGTTATGGCCGGTGATATCGGGGCGCTGGTTAAGCTTAAAAGCACTCGTACCGGGGATACACTGGCTGAAAAACGTAATCCTGTTGCTTTTGATCGTATCCCGTTTCCCAGGCCGGTCATTCAGATGGCAATTAGGGCCAAGTCAAAAGGGGATGAAGATAAAATTGCCGGCGGACTGGCAAAACTTCGTGAGGAAGACCCTACGATTGAAATGACTATCGATAATGAACTTCGGCAAACCATCCTTTCCGGGCAGGGTGAGCTTCATCTCGCAGTTGTCACCGACAGGCTAAACAGGAAGTTTGGTGTCGAGATTGGCCTGGCTAAACCCCGGGTGCCCTATCGATCGGCTATCCGCAAAAAAATCGAGGTCCAGGGTAAATACAAACGGCAGTCCGGAGGCCGGGGCCAGTATGGCGACTGCTGGCTCAGGCTTGAACCATTGCCGCGAGGCAGCGATTTCGAATTTGTTAATGCTATTGTTGGCGGAGTAATCCCTTCCAAATACCTGCCGGCGGTTGAGAAGGGGATTGTTGAAGCCCGTGCAGAAAGCGGTTTAGCCAGTACTAAAGTAGTAGACTTCAAAGTGACCTGCTACGACGGCAGCCATCACAGCGTCGATTCCTCCGATATGGCGTTTAAGATTGCCGCCTCTATGGGTTTTAAGAGCGGCTTTGCCCAGGCAGACCCGTATCTTTTAGAGCCTATCTATAATGTGGAAGTAGTCGTCCCGGATGAGTTTACCGGCGACGTGATGGGCGATATTTCCTCCCGGCGCGGCAGGATTATGGGGATGGATCCCGAGGGCAAAAAACAGCGAATCAAAGGAAAAGTGCCCCAGGCCGAATTGTACAAATACTCTACAACATTGCGTTCCCTGACTCAGGGAAGAGGGGCATACTCATGCGAATTTTCTCATTATGAGGAAGTCCCCCGTGAAATTTCCGAGAAGGTTATCGCCGAGATCGAACGTGAAAAGGAACAGGAAGATAAAGAGAAATAATAATTGCGCTGTCAGTAACCCTTTCCTGACAGAAAAGTAGGGCATGTCTCCCCGAGACATGCCAATTACCTACTATACTTAGAAACAAAATCATTCAGTAGGACAAACATTTATGTCTGTGCGGACAGGTTAAAAACCTGTCCTACCCCTACTATCCTGACTTATGGGACAGCCTCTGACCGTCATGTCACACCCTTTGGGCACGACATGACAGAACTTTAATATAAATCCGCAGATGGTCTTAAGCCAACAATCCCCTTGCTTAACGGGGGCAACTTTGTTAAAATATAACAATAAAATTAGTTATCGATTAATGGAGGAGATATGTCCGGACATAGCAAATGGGCGACTATCAAAAGGAAAAAGGGCAAACTTGACGCTCAACGCGGCAAGATGTTTAGCAAGCTTATTAAGGAAATTACTGTTGCCGCTCGTGAGGGTGGAGGCGATCCGGAGGGCAACCCTCGTTTGCGGACAGCGGTTTTAGCCGCAAAGGCTGCCAATATGCCCCAGGACAATATTAAACGAGCGGTTCAGAAAGGCACAGGCGAGCTCCCGGGAACAGCGTATGAGGAAGGCAACTATGAAGGATACGGGCCAGGCGGAGTTGCTATACTTGTACAGGTCTTAACCGATAATAAAAACCGAACGGTGGCCGAGGTCCGCCATATCTTTACCAAAAATGCCGGTAGTATGGGTGAGGCTGGATGCGTGGGCTGGATGTTTGAAAAAAAGGGATACATCACGGTAGATCTGGATAAAGCGGATGAAGAACAGCTGATGGAGTTGGCAATCGATGCCGGCGCTGCAGATTTTTCATCTGATGGCGGAATCTATGAAATTTATACTGAATATGCTGATCTGGAAAAGGTACGCGCCGCCCTCGAAAGTAAAGGTATGGAAATGATCACCGCCGAGATTACCATGATCCCCCAATCGACAGTTAAGCTCGAAGGCAAGCAGGCCGAGCAAATGATCCGGCTGTTTGAAATGCTCGAGGAGCATGATGATGTTCAGAGGACTTACGCCAATTTTGATATAGATGAAAAGATATTAGAGGAGCTGACCGGATAAGTATGTCATCAAAAGGTGATAAAAGTTCAGCCAATGATGAAAAATCGATTTTTGTCGGAGTCGATCCCGGACTTGGGATTACCGGTTATGGAGTACTCGAGTGGTCTGATGGAAATGTTGAAGTAAAAGAAGCCGGATGTATCAGGACCAAAAGAAATTTGCCCCTGGAAGACCGCCTGGAAGAGATATTTTCCGGGTTAAATGACGTATTCAAGGAGTTCAAGCCCGAATCTGTCATCATCGAGGACCTGTACTCGCATTACCGTCACCCGAAAACCGCTATTATTATGGGACATGCAAGAGGAGCTATCTACCTAAGCGCCGCTTTCTCAAAAATTCCGGTAAAAAGCTATGGCGCCACCATGGTGAAGAAATCGTTAACCGGTAATGGCCGGGCATCCAAACATCAGGTACAGCTAACAATCAAGAACCGTTTGGGCCTAAAAATAATTCCCGAACCTTCTGATGTTGCTGATGCGCTGGCGGTAGCGTTGTGCCATATTAATCATTTAAAAGTTGAGTGATATTAGTAAACATTAATGATATTTAGGTTATTTAGATTTGATATCCAGAATCAAAGGTAAAATAAGCGAAGTAAATTCGACCAGGGCTTTTATCAAGGTTAATGGCTTAACTTATGATATCATGCTTCCCTCCGGTCTGCTGGAGAGATTACGTGATAATATAGATAATGAACCGGTGGAGCTTTATACAATATATTACATCGAGGGTTCAACTGTCGGCAACCAGTTTCCACGTCTGGTAGGGTTTGCCGATCCTGTTCAGCGGGAGTTCTTTTTGGTTCTTACTAATGTCAGCGGTCTCGGAATAAAAAAAGCATTACGGTCGCTGGTATTGCCAATTAACGTAATAGCCCGGGCAATCGAGACTGAGAATGTGAAAAAGCTGACCGAACTGCCAGGTATAGGACCGCGAATGGCGGAAAAAATTATCGCCGAGCTTAAAGGCCGTGTCGCCAAGTTTGCTCTAATGCAGGATGACCAACCATTGGCAGGTCCGGCAAAGCCTCCTGATTTTGCCGCCGAGGTGATGGAGGTCCTAAGACAGCTTCAGTATAATCACGCCCAGGCCAAAACAATGATTGAAAGAGCGCTTGCCGCGAGTAAAAGTTTCAAGTCATCTGAGGAGATGCTGGAACAGATATTTAAACAGCAGGGAATGAGTTCATAGTATGAGAGAAAGAGTGGTATCACCATCGGTTTATTCCGATGAAGACGAGCAGGCGATCATATCGCTCCGTCCGGACAAGCTTGATGAATACATAGGCCAAAAACAGATAGTTGAAAAACTGTCCGTATCGCTTAAAGCGGCGTTAGGCCGTAACGAACCCCATGAGCATATACTTTTTTACGGTCCTCCAGGCCTCGGTAAAACGACACTGGCTCATATCCTGGCTAACGAAATGGGGACCAAACTTGTAGCCAGCTCGGGTCCGGTGCTTCAGCGGACAGGCGACCTCATGGGAATACTTACTAATCTTAATAAAGGCGATATACTTTTCGTAGATGAGATTCACCGTCTGGCTCCAGCCGTGGAGGAGTTTATTTACCCGGCAATGGAGGATTTCAAGGTTGATTTTGTGGTTGATAAGGGAGCCTATGCCCGGGTGATTAATGTCCCGCTGAAAGAATTTACATTTGTCGGGGCAACCACCAGGGCGGGGCTCTTAAGCGCGCCTTTGCGAAGCCGGTTTGGCATTTTTCATCATATCGATTTCTACCCTGATGATGAACTGGCAAAAATTATAGACCGTTCGGCAAAGCTTCTCAAGATTAAAATCGATGATGAAGCCTGCAGTGAGCTCGCCAGAAGAAGCCGGGGCACTCCCCGAATCGCCAACCGGCTGTTAAGGCGTGTGCGTGATTTTGTGCAGGTTAAACGCGATGGCGAAATCAACCTCGAATCAGTCAACTCCGCTCTTGATATGGAGGGAGTTGACTCTGCCGGCCTTGACGTCCTGGACCGAAAACTTCTTACTACAATTATTAAATACTATACCGGCGGTCCAGTCGGGATTGAGGCGCTGGCCGCCACTATAAATGAAGAGGTCGATACGCTTGAGGAAATGATCGAGCCATACCTTTTGAAGATTGGCTTTTTAAAACGCACAAAACGAGGTCGCGTGGTCGGTAAAGAGGTCTATAAGCATCTGAACATAAAACCGGACAGAGGCCTTCAGCAATCACTGCTATAACATGCCCCAGCTAAGCAAAATATTGATATTGTTTGGAGTATTTTTAATTATCGGCGGAGTATTATTCTTTGTCGGTTCCAAGCTCGGGATCTTCGGTCATCTACCGGGTGATTTTGTAATAAGAAAGAAAAATTTCACTTTTATATTCCCGCTGGCCTCATCAATATTGCTCTCAATCATACTAACGATTATTTTTACTCTGGTCAGGTATTTTAAAAAATGAAAATGGATATAACAGGTTATGACTATAAGCTTGACCGAGAAAAAATAGCTTTATACCCCAAAAGCGACAGGAAATCATCACGTTTATTTATTATCGATCGCCTGAAAGATTCATTTGAACATAAAGTGTTTTCGGATATCACCGGTTACCTGAAGAAGGGCGATTTGCTTGTTTTGAACGACTCCAAGGTCTTTCCGGCGCGTTTACGCAGCTATAAGAAAGATACAGGCGGCAAAGTTGAAATATTTTTACTAGGAAAACTACACAATAACAAATGGCAAGCCCTGGTAAAACCGGGTAAACGTCTTCAGCCGGGCACAATGGTTGAATTCGCCGATAAACAGGTTTTGATAAATATCAAAGAGCGAACCGAAGCCGGCGGCAGGATTGTTGAATTTTCAACCAATGGCAAGTTGATGGATTTAATCTGGCAATATGGCGAGGTTCCGTTACCGCCATATATCGCCCGTGAACCCGAGGAGAAAGATAAAACCACTTACCAGACTGTCTACGCTGAAAATGTCGGGGCTGTTGCGGCGCCGACTGCAGGTTTTCATTTTACAGCGGACATTTTGCAAGGGCTTGAAAAAAAAGGCATCGAGATTGTTTATTTAACTCTTCACCCCGGGTTGGGCACATTCCGTCCGATAACGGTGCAGGATGCAGCCAAACATAAAATGGAAGATGAGTTTTTCAGCATACCGCTTGATACTGCAGAAGCCATTACCAATGCCAGACGGCAGGGAAGAAGAATAATCGCTGTCGGCACAACCACTGTACGCGCCCTTGAGAGTTCGTTTGATGATATAACCGGCAAGATCATCGCCTCTGAGGGCAGATACACTGATAAGTTTATTTATCCACCCTACGATTTTAAAGTAATCGACTGTTTGCTGACTAATTTCCATTTACCGAAATCGACGCTGCTTTTACTGGTTTCTGCATTCGCCGGAAGAGAAAGGATTATGTCCGCTTATGAGGAAGCGATAAAACAGAATTACCGTTTTTACAGCTACGGCGACGCCATGCTGATACTATGAAAACACGAAGAAACATAGCGGTTATTGTGGCCGCCGGAGCCGGAAAACGAATGGAGTCAAAACTGCCGAAACAGTTCATCGAGATAGGCGGAAAGCCTGTTTTGGCACACACAATTGATCGATTCGACAGGTGCAGTATAATCGATGAGATAATTCTGGTAGTCCCCGATGATTATTTAGCCTATGCATCCCGGGCCATTGTCGGCCGGTACAGTTATAAAAAGATTAAAAAAATTACCGCCGGCGGCGAAACCAGGCAGGAATCTGTTCTGGCCGGTCTTAGCGCCTGCCCGCGTATTACTGACGATGTCGCCATCCATGACGGTGTCAGACCTTTTGTGAGGGGCTCTCTTATCGAAGAACTCTTTATCAAAGTAAAAGAAACAAAAGCAGTAATACCAGCTATCAGGGCGAAAGATACTGTGAAATATGTCGAGAAGAGCATAATCTTGAAAACACTGCCGCGGGAAAATATTTATCTTGCTCAAACTCCCCAGGTGTTTTGTTATAAAGATATTTTTGACATCCACAAGAAAGCCGCTGAGGCTGAATTCGAGGCTTCCGATGATGCCATGCTGGCTGAACAGTACCATATGAAAGTGGCCGTTGTTCCCGGCTATTATGATAACATAAAGATCGCTCACCCCGAGGATTTAATTTTAGCGGAGGAGATACTCAAAAAATGGTAAGAACCGGCATTGGCTTTGATGTGCATAAGCTGGTTGAGGGCAGGAAATTGATCCTTGGCGGCGTCGAGATAGATTATGCCAAAGGGCTGATAGGTCATTCCGATGCCGATGTTGTCTGTCATGCAATAGCCGATGCTCTTTTGGGCGCAATCGGACTCGGCGATATCGGCATGATGTTTCCGGATACTGAACAGAAATATAAAGACATATCGAGTTTGAAAATATTATCTGAAATTGAAGAAAGACTGGCACAGCATAATTTTGCAATTATAAATATTGATGTGACCGTAATCGCCGAAGAGCCCAGAATAACACATTATGCCGAGCGCATGAAAAAAGCGATCGCCGGCGCTTTGCTTGTTGATACTGATAGAATCAATATTAAAGGAAAAACAACTGAAAAGCTGGGTTTTATCGGACGCAGAGAGGGGATAGCGGCTATGGCAGTCGCTGCCGTTGAAAGTAAATGAGCTTTGAAGAAATCCTTTTTTACCTTACTACAAAGCAGGCAATAGTAATTTATATGGCGCTTTTATTAAGCGCTTTTATTGAGAATATCTTCCCGCCGTTTCCCAGCGATACTATTACCTTAGTGGGGGCGTTTATGGCCGGCAGAGGCGATCTGACATATATTCCCCTCTTTATAACGGTAACAATTGGCGGTCTGACCGGGGCAATGCTGCTTTACTATTTGGGTCGGTTCAAGGGACGTTCGTTTTTTAGAAAGTATGATAAATACTATTTGAGGATCGACAACCTGCATAAGATTGAAAGATGGTTTAAAAGATGGGGCGTTCTGGTTTTAATTGTCTCGCGGTTTATGGCCGGTGTCCGGTCGGTGGTGGCAATTGCCGCCGGCGTCGGGAATGTACCTGCAGGGCGAATGGCGGTTTTTACCTTCATCAGTTTCTGTTTATGGTATTCGGTCTTAATCGGTGGAATGTATTTATTAAAATCAAATTGGCCGAAACTTGTTGTGGCAGTTAAATCGTATAATATCTTACTGGTAATAATAAGCGCCGTGGCAATTACTGCCTGGCTTATTATAATTTATAGAAGGAGTGGAATTAAAAGATGAGAGTAGCCGTTTTAATGGGAGGAACCTCGGCTGAGCGCGATGTCTCATTAGTTTCGGGGGCGGCTGTAGTCGATGGTCTGAAGGTCGCCGGTCATGAGGTTGTCCCGATTGATACTGCCAGAGGGTATCAGGTTTTAAGGGGTGATGATATTAAACATCTCAACAGCATTAAAACACAACCGCCTTCAATCGAGGAACTGAAAAAATATGCCGGTGAACTCTCCATCGAAGCTGTAAAGTCTCATGATCTGCGAAACGTCGACGTAGTATTCATTATTCTTCACGGCGGCAGCGGTGAGAACGGCGTCATCCAGGCGCTTTTGGATCTTGTCGGAATACCCTACACTGGATCGGGAGTATTAGCCTCAGCCCTGGCGATGAATAAGTTTATGGCCAAAAAGATTTTTATCGCCAACGATATTCCCACTCCTGGTTTTTTCATAATAGATCATAAACAAAATCCATCTTTAAAAGGAATTGATGATAAGATAAAATCTCAGCTAAACTACCCGGTAATAACAAAGCCGGTCAACCAGGGGTCGTCGGTAGGACTTTCACTGGTTAAAAGCGGTAATGAACTGAAGAAGGCGCTGAAAACCGGTTTTCATTATGACAGCAAACTGCTTTTCGAGAAATATATATCCGGACGTGAAATAACAGTTGGCATACTTGGCGATCAGATACTGCCGCTGGCTGAGGTCATTCCCCAAAGCGGTATATACGATTACGAGCATAAATATACAGACGGCAAATCAAACTATATCTGTCCGGCGGACTTACCCGATAACCTTGCCGATAAAATCAGTTCACTGGGGCTGAAAGCATTCAAAGTTCTTGGCTGTGCCGGTTTCGGACGAGTTGATTTCCGTCTTGCTGAAGATGGACAGGCATATTGTCTTGAGGTCAACACACTGCCCGGGATGACAACGCATTCGCTGGTGCCCAAAGCGGCCAAAGTCGCCGGTATCGATTTTCCCCGGTTGCTGGAGAAAATTTGTCAGATCGCACTGGAAGATTTCAAAGACCGCCTAATTAACAGAGAAGAGGATTGACTTGAAATTCAAGGCAGTATTATTCGATCTCGGCAGCACGCTGATCGAATACGAGAACCAAGATTGGCCGATGCTTGGCAAAATGGGCGTTGCCGCCGGATATCCTTTAATAAAAAAGATGTTTCCGCATCTGCCCGGGGTCGAGCAATTCGGCGAAACTTTCTATAAATACTTGCGGGAGATTCTTGATGGGCGTGATAATCATTCAGAAATCGAATTTTATGATACATGCGGCAGAATATTTAGTTATATGGGCTTATCGATGGACGATGGTATAATCGAGAAATTTGTAGACAAGTATTATCAACCGGTTACCGAGCAGATAACTTTAATCCCCGGAGCGGTTGAAATTCTTGATAAAATAAAGGGACATGGGCTGCCTATCGGTCTGGTTTCTAATTCGATTTTTCCGGAAAAATTCCATCGTGCGGAAATGGAAAGGTTCGGATTGCTTGAATACTTCGATTTTACGGTATTCTCAAGTGCCGTTGGTATAAGAAAGCCGTCAAAGGAAATTTTTGATATGGCGTTGAAAAAGGCAGACGTGAAATCATCACAGGCAATATTTATCGGTGATAGGTTTGACAGTGATATTGCCGGCGCTCAAAATGCTGGCATCACTGCTGTCTGGAAAAATCGCCATGAGCGCGAAAATCCTGATAATGTTAAACCAGATTATTCTATAATGAATCTTAAAGAACTTAAGTCGATAATTATTCAATAGGAGGAAATTTGGATAAGACCGAGAAACTATTAGCAGATTTAACCGATGCTCACGGAGTGTCTGGTTTCGAGGATGAGGTATCCCGGGTTATGGTCGATCATCTTGAGGCCGCCGATGAAATCACCTATGACAAACTGGGAAGTGTAATTGCCAGAAAACGCGGGAGTTCCGATAAACCAAAGATCATGATTGCCGGTCACCTTGATGAAATCGGATTCATAGTTAAAGAAATCACCGATCAGGGTTATATAAAATTCCTGCCGCTGGGCGGCTGGTGGGGACATGTGGCTCTGGCTCAGAGAGTGATAATCAAAACATCAAAAGGCGACGTGCTTGGCGTGATCGGTTCCAAGCCGCCGCATTCACTCAAAGATGATGAGCGCAAAAAAGTGCTGGAACTGAATGATATGTACATCGATGTCGGCGTCACCGAAAAAACCAATATCAAAAAGCTGGGGATTCGTCCGGGCGACCCGATCGTGCCCGATGCGAAATTCACTGTGATGCATGATCCGAAGATTTATCTGAACAAGGCGTTCGATAACCGAATAGGTGTCGCCGTGGCGGTTGAGGTTATAAACAAGCTCAAAGGAAAAAAACATCCCAATACACTTTATGGAGTAGGCACAGTTCAAGAGGAGGTCGGCCTTCGCGGAGCAGGCACAGCCGCCTATGCCGTCGATCCCGACGTTGCCTTTGTGGCCGATGTCTCGCTGGCCGCCGATGGCCCCGGAGCAGAAAAACATCAAACAGCCAAACTCGGTTCCGGTCCATCGATAACGATTCTGGATGGAAGCATGATACCCCATAGGAAGCTCCGCGACTTCGTCATCGATACCGCTGAAAAAGAAAACATCCCTTATCATCTGGCGGCTCTGGGCAGAGGCGGAACCGACGGCGGCAGAATTCATATTTCACGGGTAGGAGTGCCGTGTATCTATATGGGTGTGGCTACTCGCTATATTCACAGCCATACCAGTATTATCCATCGAAGTGATTTCGACAACTTAGTGAAATTATTAATGGCAGTGATCAAAAAACTTGATTCCAAAACTGTTAAAAAACTGACCGAGAGGTAGCATGGCATTAGTATTGTTTAACACATTCACTCGCAAAAAAGAGGAGTTTAAACCGATCGAGTCGGGCAAGGTCGGGATGTATACCTGCGGACCCACCGTTTACGCGCCGGCTCATATTGGTAATTACAGGGCTTGGATGTTCGAGGATCTGCTCCGCAGACATCTGATTTTCAAAGGCTACAAAGTTACCCAGGTAATGAATCTTACCGACATAGATGATAAAACGATCCGCGATTCCAATGCCCGTGGAATTCCCCTTCAGGAGCATACAAAGGAATTCAAAGACCTGTTCTTTCAGGATATCGATCGGCTAAATATTCAAAGGGCGGAACACTATCCGGCCGCTACTGATCATATTAACGAAATGGTTGAAATGGTAAAGACACTGCTGGATAAGGGACACGCTTATAAATCGGGTTCATCGATTTATTACAAAATCTCCACCTTTCCCAATTATGGCGCTCTTTCTCACATGAAACTTGAGCAGTTAAAAACAAGCGCTCGAATAGATTCAGACGAGTACGAAAAAGAAACGGCTTCCGATTTTGCCCTCTGGAAAGAATGGACTCCCGATGACGGCAATGTTTTCTGGGAGACCGACCTTGGCAAAGGCCGTCCCGGCTGGCATATCGAGTGTTCGGCGATGAGTATGAAATACCTGGGCGAAAGCTTCGATATCCATACCGGCGGCGTTGACAATATGTTTCCACACCACGAAAACGAAATCGCTCAATCGGAGGGAGCCACCGGAAAAAGGTTAGCAAAATACTGGCTTCACTGCGAACATCTCATAGTCGAAAGCAAGAAGATGGCCAAGTCGGAGGGTAATGATTATACTATCCAGGATCTGGTGGACAAAGGTGTTAATTTAGCGGCGGTAAGATACCTGCTTTTGGCGACCCACTACCGTCAACAGCTGAATTTCACTTTCGAGGCTCTTGAAGCCGCCAAAAATGCCATTACACGCCTTCGCGATTTCCGTGATGCGATTCAATCTTATTCGGGCGAAGGTGAAAATTCACAGATTACCGCTATTGCTGAGAAGGCGCTTGGAAAATTTAAGACCGCTTTGGATGATGACCTGAATATTTCGCCCGCCCTGGCGGCTGTATTTGATTTTGTTAAAGAAATTAATGTGGAACGCGAAAAAAATCCCCTGTCTGAAACCGATGCTCGGGTTGTTGAAGATGCCCTGAAAAAGTTCGATTCGGTTCTGGGAGTAATATATGTGGCCGAAGAGGCGCTGGATGCAGAAATTGAAAAGCTGATCGAAAAACGGAATGAAGCTCGCAAAAATAAGAATTTCGCCGAATCTGACAGAATTCGAGATCAACTCCTCGAAATGGGAATAATCCTCGAGGATACGCCATCCGGTACCCGCTGGAAACGGAAGCTGTAATAAAAAGAATTCGCATCTTGTGGGGCGTCTTGAGATTTCCAATGGATATGCGGGACGCCTCCTTAATTTATCCTTATAAAATTTCATTAGTGTCCGGTTTTTCCATAAAAATTAATAAACAATTGTCATTCCGGCGAAACAGACTGTGCCAAAATAAGATTTCAAGACAAATTCCAGACGTGAAAAGAAAACGGGGATTGCTTCGTCCGCCAAAGGCGGACTCGCAATGACTTACAAAAGCAGCAGTAGGTCGGGCTTGTCCCCGACAGGGTTGCGGCCGGATAAACCGACCGCCTACTTTCCTCATCTCTGTTGGTGCATGGGGACATACACCAACCACTAATAATGGGAGGTTCGCAATGACTTACAAAAGCAGTCATTACGAGGAGTGAAATGACGAAGTAATCTTACATGACTCTTGGCACAGCCTTTTCTTCGCCAGACCTGTCGGAAGCAACTTCCGACAGCACAAAAACACTGCGTATTTTTAATGGATTTCTGGCATTATTAGTATTTCTGCCTTTATGTCATTTGTATTCTTTTACTGCCGATAAACATCATATGAAACTATTATTAATCCTGTTAATTATTATCGCTGGCGGCTATGATGATCCTGCCCTTATATCGAAACTCGAAAGAAAGGTTTCTGATAATCCTGGTGATTGGCGGTCATGCCTGGAACTGGCGGAAGTATTCATAGAGCAGGAGAATTTCAAAGAAGCGAAAAAATATCTTATGCAGGCCCAGGAGTCTTATAAAACCGGCAAAATAGACACCTGCAGCGCCAGGTATTTTTATATATTGGGTTTGTACAACGACTATAATGTTAATGTTCCTGTGGCCATTAATTATTACTCAAAGGCGATTGAATGTGATTCCACCTTTAGCGATGCCTGGCGTAATCAGGGTTACCTTTACGAGATCTTTGGCAATTACAATCAGATGCTGAACTGTTTCAAACATGCTTTGTTGTCCACTGACGATTCCGCCGGAGTATATTATGATCTTGGAGTAACATACGATTATCTGGACAGTATCGAATTAGCCCTTGAAAGTTACTATCATGCCTTGAAATTGGGCGGGAGTTCTCCGCGTGTATTTTTAAATATCGGAGTCGACTGGGGATTTACAGGCTATGTAGATTCAGCCGCACATTATTTTGAAAAAGCTAAACAGGCCGGCCTGCGTTCTCCTGAGCTGTTTTATAATATCGGGGTCATCATGTCCGAATTGGGCGCATATGATGAGGCGATGGATAATTTCATGAAGGCGCTGGCAGTCGATCCCGATTATTCACCGGCAAAGCTTCAACTGGGAAACATCTATGAAATCAAGGGCGATTCCGGAATGGCCAAGGTCTATTTCGAGGAGTTCGTGCAAACCGCCCCGCCAATATACATGGATGATGTAAAGAAAATTGAAGCAAAGCTTGTGAAATATAATAAAGCCCCAAAATAGCTTCTTTGTAGAATATGACGTCAGGTCTCCGGAGGCTGTGCCAAAAGCCTATTTAAGGTTGAAAATCTTATTCCAAAATTAAGTAATTAGATTGCTTCGCCTATGGCTCGCAATGACTTACAGGGGCAGTCATTACGAGGAGTCCGCCATTGGCGGACGACGAAGTAATCTCACATAACTTTTGGCACAGCCTCTCCGAACCTGACGTCTAACAGCGACATTATTTCATTGACTAATTTCAATTTATGATTATATTACACATAAAGAAGATAACTTGAACAGACATGGATTTGCAATAATAATGAGAATTTATCAGGTTTTACAGTTCAAAGTGTTAACTTTTATGCTTTAATATAGAAACTAATGTTGCAGTTTGGTTGTTTTAAAGTGATTATTTTAATGTAATAAATGTTTAACTTTAACTAAAGGAGTTTAGATGGGAAAGAGATTGTTAATGCTGGCAGTGGTTGCGGTTATGTTATTAACCGTCAGCTCATCTGCCGAGCTCTCAAAAATGGCGCCTCTTAAGAATCACAAGCTGATTCGCGGGGATGAGGCGCTTCCGAATGTGCTGGCTTATCCATTGAATCCCGGATTTGTCACGGAATCACCCGGCCTAATAGTGGGCACAACTTATTATGATTATCAGACCAATGGTTCTTCTGGTAATCGGGTTGTTATCTGTGATGACGGCAGCAAGTATTTCTGCT